>ERZ778496.130-NODE-130-length-85439-cov-13.650262_pt1 | contig 85439 bp, 93 predicted proteins | sample MGYA00433099_ERZ778496 | MGnify/ENA primary metagenome ERZ778496 (study PRJEB29527, sample SAMN07138962) | mouse gut metagenome | material: feces | host: mouse | place: China:Nanjing | collected 2016-01-25 ...
AATTCATTCAAAGAACTTTCATTTTAGACTTGACTTTTAATAGTTAGTCTTTCGTGATTCCCTGCAATACAAGGGCTTTAACTTTATTTAATTTTTCTTTCCTTTTGTCAACCGGCGTTTTTACGGATCCGATTCGCTTTTCTTTGAATTCTTCCGGCACTTCTTTACAGTTTGCTTTTAAATAATCGCCAAGGGAAGCGGCGTATTCTTTTGCTTCTGTTGTACGGATATTGAAATATTCTGCTGCCTGATGCCCGTTCAACCACGTTTCATTGTCCATCAACGCTTTTATTTCTTCAATCGTTACGCCTTCCTTCATGTGTTCAGCGTATATGTTTATAATTCCTTCTCTGATCTGGTCCAAATCATCGGCCATTTTTCTATGTGCTTGTGCGTTACCGTCCAGCGGGCAAGAAGGATTGTGGACGAAAAAGAAGGCATTAGAAGGTATTTCCGGCGGTTCACTTCCTGCAAATGGAAGTAATGAAGCAATTGAACCGGCCAGCCCGTCAACGTAAACATTCACCGTGTTTTTTTGTGCGTGCCGTTTCAGCATATTGTATATTGCGATTCCTGCAAATACGGATCCCCCTCCAGAATTTACATAAACATTCAGATCTTTTCCGCCCTGTGCAGAAAGGAAATTCTTGATTGCGTCCGGGTATTGGTCTTCATCCTGCCACGCTCCCCACCAATCCGAAACAATATCCCCATAAAAATACAGATCGGCGCTTGTTTCAGTAGTATTTTTAATCTCATAGCCTTTTAAGAAACTCACTATGCAACACCCCCTTTCTTTCGTGTTTCTATGTATGCCCTGTCCAGAAAGTAATTCGGTGGCACTCTGGCCGCATTTTGCGGGTTGCCTTCGGATCCCGTTTTGTTATCCTGCTGCCCCGTCTGGTACAATGATTGGTCGTCCGCTTTTACATAATTCAGCGATACCATTCTTACGTCTCCGTCTTCGATCGGCTCATAATACAGTAATTCACGAAATTCGTTTATTGTGATGATCCCGCGATCGTACAGGATGGATCCAAGGGAAGCGCGTGTTTGAAGTGTTGCATATTGAAGCCGGTTTGCCGTAAATGCAATTCTGTTTCCAAACCCTCTTTCCCGCTCTGTAAGTATTTTGAATGTGAATTCCAGTGAGAGTTGAAGCGCGATAGGTTCAATAACACTTTCATAAAAAGCATTCCATTCTGCTTCCGTGAATTTTGACATCAGTATGTTTTCGTTCACGTTATAATACCGGTATACATTTTCTCGTAAAAATTGTATTTGCAACGTCGGTATTGTTGGTGCTTTCTGGTTTATTTCGTGAAATTCTGTTGAGCTATCAAGTCCAGCCAGTCCGCCTTCATTCGAAGCGTCCATATATGCTTTTTGAAAATCTCGTACTTTTTGTTTCAGTTCTTCTTCGTCTATAAAGTTGTTATACTTCAAATATCCTTTAAGGTTTGCTGAATTCTTTACGATATTTCGAAGTGCTTCGCCGGTTGTGTCGATTAATTCCAGCGTGTTTTTTAATTGCGGATCCGGTGCAGATCCCATAAACCTTTTTTTATCAAACCGCGCCTTAATATGTATCACGCTTTGATATGGTATTGTGTATGCTTTCCCGTCGTAGTCCCAAATGAACCAGAAAAGAATTGTCCCGTTGTCGTCTTCATATATCCTGTAAGTTCTTACAGTTACAGGCACAATACTTTTGATTCTCATAAAATCTTCTGTGTAAATAACTATTGCAAAAGCATTTGACCGTCTTACTAACTGTGCCGCCATTTTGTACAGTGCGTCATATGTTGACAGTTCCGGCGACCACCGAAGAGAAAGTAACCGGGCCAGATAATCGTCTTTAATCTGCAAACCGTTTTTGTCATTCCGTATAATCTGTGGTGTTAGCTTACCTACATTTATAGCAATGCAGTTCGTGATTGCGCCTATAATATCGCTATCGTCTAAATTTCCATTTGCGGCATATTCTCCACGCATAGAAAAGATTGGACTGTATTTATAGCGCCTGTAATTGAAAAAATCTTTAATAATGCCCGTTTCCTTTTACCCCCTTTCTTGCGTTCTACTTTCAATTCTCATTGTAGGAAAAATTGCCGATCAATTCTGACCTGTTTTACGCAAGAAAAGGTCGTGTTGCTTATGCTGCTTTGTTTTGCAATTGTCTTCCAATCTCTTTATGATATTTCATCTTGACGGCCAGTGCGTCGAATATCGAAACCGCGCCGTCGATGTGAGTTCTTTTGTTTAGTTTTACAGGCTTCATTCTGCTGTCGTTCATGTTGATATCAACGGCAACATTCAGCAAGTGGGATCGCAACAAATTATTTTCCCCGATATTGTAAAGACCGTCTTTCAGATCTCCTTCGAACGTATGCAATACAGGTGTCAGATTTGTACCTTGATATACGTCGTCCATGTGAAAGCCTGCTTCCTTCATTTCTTGCACCAGATAACCGGCGCAATACCGGTCATACCCCACTTTAAGCGGTTTTATTTTGTATTCCCTCACCAGTTCCAAGAACCAGTTATACACGTCTTTATAGTCCACTTGATTTTCCCCGGATATCGTTAAAAATCCCTGTTCCTTGAAAATGTTATACGGCACGCCCTCTTCGTTGATTGCCACTTTGTAGCGCTCTTCTGGCATAAAGAAACGTGTGAAAACAAAATTTGTGCCGTTTCTTTCGATAATCAGCGAAGCGGCTGTCAAGTCCGTTGTACGTGAAAGGTCAATTCCGGCGACACAATAGCAGCCCCGAAAATCATCAAGTGTCAAATGCCCGCCTGATGCCCCTTCTACCGTTTCGAAGTCCAGCCATGCGATCGCTGAATTCTGTTTGATATTGCAGTATTTTGTCATAAACTCGGCTTTTGCCGGCAATGACTGTCGGGCAACCACGATCTTTTCTTCGTAATATTCCCATGTTACGGAAACGTTTAGATTTGGATTTGACTTTTCCAGTTCTTCCCGTGTGTCCCATTTTTCAACATCATCTATGATATACAGGAATGGGAGAATCCTTCTTTCTGTCTGCCCTTCCCCGTGTCCTTTCAAAAATGCCGTGGATCTCTTCATAAGCTCGTCGAAGATTCCATCGTTTTCATATCCGGCCGTTGAAGTCGATAATATCAACGGCTGCTTACGCGCTCCCAGCGCTGAATTCATAACGTCATATTGCTTTAACCCTTGATCCCCCGGCCATGCTTCCATTTCATCATTCAAAACAAAATGCGGGTTGAATCCGTCAGATTTTTTAGAATTGAAAGCAATCTTCTTCACTGACGTATTAAATTCTTTTATGTAAATATCAGATCGCCGCCGCTTCGTGATTTCGTCCAATTCTTCTTCTGACTGGACAATCTGATAAAATGCGTCGTATGCAAGTTCTGCCTGTTCCAGCTTCGGCGCAAGGCAATATAATTTCGCCCCGTATTCCCCGTCGATATAGGCCATGTATGCCATAATTGCAGCGGCAAATAACGTTTTACCGTTCTTCCGGGCAACAACCAGAAACACTTCCCGGAATTGCCTGTAGCCGGTATCTTTATCCAATATTCCGAAGATAGCGGAAACAATCGCTTTTTGCCATAACTCCAATTTTAGAAGATCGTTTCTCCCCTCTGAATGGTGGCAATAATTTTCTATGAAGTTGATCGCCTTGTTTGCCTTCTTGTAGTCAAAGATCCATTCCTTCGACTTGATACCCTCAACCAGAATTTTATAGATCAGCAGGATCCACTTTCCGACGCGGATCCGTCCCGAAGTGATCGCGTCGTAATATTCGAAAATGCAGTTTGTAATTAAATTATTCATCGCGTAACGCTGCTAATTTTGACGTTTTTTTCTTCTCTTTTGGCGGCAAATAGTCAATTAATTGATTGATTATTTGTGTATATTGTCGCGCATAATCTTTATAAATTGCCGTTGAAGGGTGGGCTTTTATAAAATGCTGTGACGCGTTTTTTGTTTCCGCTGTCAGTCCTTCCGCCTGTATTTCTTCTTTCGCTTGCAGCAGAGCAACTTTTAAAAACGCTGCTTCTTCAATTACTGAATTTACAAGGGTTTTCTTGTCTTCGTCTTCGATCGCTTCGAATAATTCTGAAAGTCTTTTCTTCTCTTTCGTAATTGCTGCTTTTGTTAATTTCTTCGGTCTTTTTGTTTCTTTCTTTTCTGAATTGTCTGAATTTATCGGCAATTTTTATCCCCCCTTCCTATGTGCGCGACCTTGCAGAGTAAAATGTACCTTACTCCCTCGGTTCTTTTTCTTTTCTCAAAATTTCTTCTACCGGGGGGGAGTGCTGCCGCCGCAATCTGGATTCTGCTTTGAAATTATTCTGGATAATTATTATTTTTAATTATGTTTCCCTGTTTATCGAACCTGTATCTTTTTACTTTTGCCTTGTGTACTTTGTTGTGATGATCGTCGCACACTCCTTCTAAGTTATCGAATGACAATGTAATGCGTGGATCATTTATATTCTTCGGTGTTATATGTTTCTTATGGTGTATGATCTTGACCGGCTTCACATCCTCAAGTCTTCTCTTGCCTTCTTTAAATTCCTTCATGCACCTTTCACATATACCGCCACAATGTTTGTAGTATGCTGCGCGCGTCTTCTTCCACGCGTCGGAATTGTAGAAGGCTTTTGCATATTCCTTCGCCATGTTCTCCACCTATTGTACTTTAGTTCGTCGCCTGTTTCTGAACCGCTTTACTACCTGCTGCCGCGCCTTCTATGATTCCCAAGTGTTCCGCCACATAATAACAAAACTCTTTTCTGTACTCATAGAACAGCCTGCGGCAGCAATATGTTTCCCCCAGCATTTCCCACGGCTGGTTGTATAGCAGGCTTTCGTATATCTTCCCGATCATGTGCTGCCGTGCATTATCGTCATACCCGCATAGGCGCATATTATCTTTTGCTGCTCTTATAGCTTCTTCCGCCCTCCTGTCAAACTCTGTCTGTCTTCCGGCTCTCTTGCGCTTCTGACGTTTCGCGTCTGCGTGTATGATTGCTTTAACTATCTTTTTTGTATCGTCGTCAAGTTTAAACTGCTGCACGGCTGCACTCACTCCCCTTTCTGTTACTCTTCTAAGTCAATGCCTTTCAAAAACTCTACCAACTCATACTCCTTCATATCTTCTTTTCGCATGAGGAAAGCATCCATTACACACGCTTCATTCTTCCAGTAAACAGCATGTGTGTTCGTTCCTGCTGCCAACGGTCCTTCGATGTATGATTCATAACCGAAATTCATTTCCTTTGGTTCCACCGCGTCTATGAACAAATTATTGATTAATTGTGTTTCTCTTTGTTCGCTCTCTGCTTGTAGTACCCTGTATACTTTATCTCCCGACTGAACCATAACATTTGATACCTTGTAATAATCCTTCGCCTTCTCTGCTGCCGCTGTAATATCCCAATATGTTTCCGGTATCTCGTATTGTATGCCGCCCTCTTTCGTCGCTTTAAATAACCCGCCGTCTTCTGGAAGTTCTCCGGTCAGTTCGATTACCGCTGCAAGACTTTTGTTCGGTAACACTTCACGCATGACTTCAATTCCCCAATAACTTCCGCAAAACAAAAGACGATCTCCTCTTCTCCCTACGGTCAGCCCTGCCCCTGTGTACGCCTGCTTAATCAATGCTCTAAATGCTTTCTGTGTTATAAACATATTTTCCCGCTCCCTTCCTGTAGTTTGTAAAATTCACACGTTTTGCATGGTGTCCATTCTTCGTTAAACCCTTCGCAACGATCGAATGCCTTCGGCGCTTCTTCGCAATTTATCAGATTGAAGTTGTCTGCCTTTGATAAATACCATCGTATAATTTCCCTTGCTTCTTCCGCCCCGTATGCAACCTGTGTTTTATAGTTCTGTATTTCCAATAGACGCATAAATTCTTCCTGTGCCTTCGTTACCTTGCCGGATCCAAATTTTAGTTCTATGTATAGCCCATGAAATCCACGGCGCGAAACTGGTAGTACAATATCTGGCACACCCGTTTTTAGTCCGGCGGCTTTTAGCAATGCGCCATTTGTGCGTTTCCCTTCATTCGGAACATGGTGCAGCAACTTTAATTCCGGCACAAATTGTTTGTTTACCTCTGCCCATTGGAATAATTTTATTTGTTCTGTAGTTTCTGACTGTTTCATATTTCGTAAATTCATGTTTTACTGTCCTTTCTTTCAATTTCTTACCATTCGTGCGTAAATGTAAAATGCAGCGTTTACACCATTATACTTCACTTCTGCATCCAAAAACTTATATCCGGTATATGCCTTCTCCATTTCCGCTTTGAGCGTCTCATAATCTTTTGCCATGTTCTCCACCTTTCCTTTTTTGAACTTTGAATAACTTCTTGTAGGCGGATCCGGCTTTTTTAAATTTTTAGAAGAGCACCAGCGCTTCAATCCATGCGGATTCTGTGAAACATATGTTGCAAGTCCGGTTATCAGAAAATCGTCGTCCGGTTTTATACGGCGTGTATTTGGCCGGTCACATTTCCCCCATAATGCTTCTAATTCGTCTCTGTCAATTCCTTTACCGGTCATTATCATGTGAAAGTGCGGCCGCGTGTACCCGTCGAACGCCAGAATGTAAATATATTTTATGTTTTCTCTGCCTTCCCTCTTTTGCATTCGGTTTATTCGTCTAATAAAGTTCTTAATATCTTTTCTGGCCCGTTCTTCATTCTCCGGCAATTGATCTTCGTTCCATCCAAAAGTACACCATAAATCACCAGTGCTAAAATTGATATTTGCAAGCCGGATCAGATAACGCCTTGAATTCTTATCATTCAAATTGTTTTGTGAAGGTTTTGTTTCTCTTTTTTTCTTCGTGTGCGGCACATCTTCCCTGTTCATAAATGACGGATATATCTGGGTTTCCAATAACTCTTTTCCCGAAGTAGCGTTCCTTGACTTTGTTGTAGTTGTCCTGTATAGGCTTTCTACTTTTCCTTCTTTCAGCAGTCGTTCCATTTCCCATTCTTCAAGTTTTGCCTGCTGCCGGTTCCATTCTTCTTCAAAATCCATGCATAGAGGATTGTTACATTCAAATTTTGTCCTTGCCTTTTTCTCTATCTCCTTTTTAAGATCTCGCTGGTATGCTTCTTCGTAATCGTAGTTATCATAACGCCTTCTTCTCTTCATATATTCCCCGCCTTCTCCCTTTTCTTTAATATCCTTTTTAATTACGTTCCGTTTGTTAATACCCATTACAAGGACGGTCAAGAAAGGGTGATACTTATATAGGAAGAAACACGTGTTTGCTTCCGCTTCTAAATTGTGGCATTTCTTTCACGGTCTACCCGCAAAACGTCGATCCCGTCGCTTATATATACCGCCTGCGGCAGCAATACAACTTCCTTCGTTTTCTGTGACGAAAGAATTTCAAACGTCGGTGCGGTCCCTCTGCTTTCCGGCGTGTACATGGCTTCAATTCTTATTTCGAAGTCGTCCGGTAAATGGCTTGTTATTTCTCTAAACTGTCCCAGCGTATACATTATTCAAGTCTCCTTCTAATAGTTGTTCAATTTCTGTCGGCAGGGTTCCAAAGATCCGGCGGCACTCCACCAGCGCTTCATATAATTTCTGGTTTTCTTCACTGATCCGAATCACTTCTACTTCTTTTTCTCTCGTCCAGTCTCTTTGCTGTTCCAGCATTTCTTCGAATGCTTCCAATCTGGCCTGTGCTTCTTCCGCCTGTTCATATGCTTCATGGATCTGTGTTTCTGTAGTTGTTTTTTCATAATCCGCTTGACAGACGGTTTCGACAATTACCATTTGTTTCAATCCTTCGTCTATACGTTCACATTGTTCTATTTGTAATATAACTCTTCTTTGTAATTGCAATGTATCTAAGCAGTCAGCCCGGCAGTATTCAAAACTGCTTTTTTCATGTGTTTTGTGCATTTGACTTTTCCTTTCCTTCTGGTATAATGAATATAGGTTAGATTTCCTAAACCGGATTGTTAAGGCCCCCGCCTTTTCAATCCGGTTTTGTTTTACGCTTCTTCTCTTTTTCCCCGTTCTCCTTCATGGATATACCCAACAATTTTTATCAGTTCTTCTTCCTGTCCGATTGTAATTTCTCCAAATTCTGCCGCGGTTTTAATTGCCCCCGTAAAATATCCCGCTGCGAAGTCCAATTCCGATAAAGTTTCGGTATTTACCATCACCGGAATATCTTTCAAAAAACGATTGTGGTTTTTCCTCATGTTTCCCCGTCGAATATGCCTTCTGAACAATCTGTAATACTGTTTTAGCGTTTTCATGGTTAGATATCCCCTTTCTTTAATTTTCCGTTTCATCTACCGGGTTTCTGTATGGGTTTAATGTAACAAGCCCTGCCGCCTGCCGGTACGGAACCGGATTTACCGCCTTGTCGTCTATGTAAATATCTGCATTCACCTTTCGGCAGTCATTCCCGTATAATTCCACCAGTTCCGGCAAATTCTCGTTTATCATATCGAAAACCAGACCATGTTCCCGGCACCACCGCACAGCGTCTTCCAGCATATCCCCAGCGCGACAGGACCAGAGAATCAGACGTGATCCGTTCAATTTCTCTGCTTTCAAATGCTGAATTAACTTTTCGTTCGCTTCTCCAATTTCCGGCCATTTTGCTTTACAAAGTGTTCCGTCAAAATCTACTGCGATCACTGTATTCTTGTTTAGATCCATTGTTTATCACTCCTTATGGTCCGTATTGTTCTTTCACTGCCGGTACTCCATGTGGATAATTCGCTTCCATGTACCCGTCCATAGTTACTTCAATTTCTTTTCCGTCCCTGCCGTCGTTATTAATTTCAAAAGTTCCATAAAACGCATACACTCCGCCATCGTGGGTATATATCACGATCCCGCCTGTGTTGCATGGCTTCGGCGTTTCAATTTTTAACGGCTTTACTTCAGCTTTCTTTTCTTGACGCTGCACTTTGTTTGTGCTTTGTGCTGCTGCAAAAATAAGTATTGAAGTAACCACTACCACAAATATAGAAAGTATTATAATCAAGCGTTTTTCGCCCTCTCTGTACTTTTTACGCATACCCCACCTTCCTTTCCGAAACTACCGGCGCCGTCATGGTTGAAATATTAAGCGGCTTCATTTTTCGAATTGCTTCTTTCAACTGTGCTTCGTCCTCGATTCCCATTTTTTTTAATGCTATTTCAATATTTTCCCTTTTCTTCACTCTCAGCCGCTCCTTCCTGTGTTTGGCTCCTGTCTGTGCGGAAAAAGCTTTCTACACTTACAATCGCTTTTCTTGCCATTGCTGCTGTTTGTATCGCTTCAACCGCAAGATTCACAGCCGTATTATAGATTGCTTCCAACTCCTTCCGGGTGTCTTCTTGTGCGTGATTTTCTTTTGTGCCTTTCCAGTAATCGCTAACCAAACATTCTAAATTCTGCATTTCTTCTTGCGCTTCTTCTGATTCTTCTAAAATAACCGCGTATGCTTCATGTTTTCCGTTAAATAGCGGAAACTTTTTATTGGCTGCTGCCAGTTCTTTTTCGGTTAGCTGTAAAACATCATTCTTTATCGCATCCATTATTATTCGCCTTTCCTTGTATGTACACCGTGTAATACAAGCACATTTGCAAGTCCGAAAAATTATAATCTGGTGTTTTGTCCGGTTCTAATGGTGGGAGAAGACCGCGCTTCTCCCATTCTTTGTGGCGTATTTCCGGTATCGCTCGAAAATCGCACATTGTTTCTTCCGCATATTCTTTCGGCCAGTTATCTTTCCACCCTGCAAAAACCGTATTTCCGTCTTTTATGATCCTTACCCTGTCCGGGCCATGAAGTAATTGCATGAGATCTTTTACTTTCATTTTTCTATCTCCGACTTAATAGATCCAAATTTTGAATATAAGTTTCATTGTATTTTCTTTGTTCTCTTCCGGTTCAATATGTTTTACTTCACGCGGCAGCAGATATTCATAGTCCCGGATCTTTGCTGCCTTATCTCTGAAAACCGGTTCAGTTTCGTCCTCTTCGACCACTTCAATAATTTGTGCCGGTCCAACCAGCGTTAAAAACTTGCCTAAGGGCAAATTCATTTTTTCCATTGGCTCTTCTCCATTCTTGTTTATTTCTGGGGGGGAAAGATCCCCCACGCCCCTTTCGGGGGAGAGATCCCCCGGTCCCCCTTACGGCTGCGCCGTTAAAGGTATTTCACAAGAAAGGCCCGGCGCGACGTCCCAACCCGCACTCCCGGCGGAATGGCTGAGGTACACGTAAAAGCCACAATACACACCGCTGCTCGCGCTGCCGCCAACGAGCGCTACTTCTGGTTCGTCCGTCGGGTCTGCGCTTGCGTAATTGCATGTGTAAGTATTTTCCGTTCCGTCGAAGGCCATTGCAAAACGTCCATATTTTGTCATTCGCGTTTCATTCACAAAACCATAGTCGAACCCTTTATTTTTGCATATTGCAGCGGTTTTATATCCCTCTCCCGTAAAGTTGTATGGTCCATGCATTTTTACAAGGTATTTTCCTCCGTTACAGATCAGCCCAAGACAACGCGTGAACTGATTCCCCCACAATGCTTCTACGTGAAATGCCTTTACCTGTTCTTTTTCGTCGCTTGTGCCGAAAAACTGCCCCTTCTTCAAAAGTCTTCCGCCTTCGTACACTTCGCCTGTACTGGCATTGCCGGTTCCGTATGCTTTTCGAATATTCTCTGTTTTCCCCATAATCATCAATAACGAAATAATATAGTTGTACTGGCTCCATGTAAGACCGTCCCATAATTTCCCGTTCATTTCAATTGTTTCTGCTTCGTCATACGCTGACTTGCGCGCAATTGGTTTCAAATTACTAATTGATCGTGCTTTTCCTTCCTCTAACCCCGGCGTAAATAATCTGTAGTAAAATCCACTTTTACGCTTACCGTCTTTTCCTTTCCTGTGAAACGCTTTGTAGTGCTTATTCCAACGTACATTCGACCAAATTATGTATTCATCCGTGGCCGTTTCGTACTGGCATAACCATCCGCCGACAAATGCAGCCATTGCGTTTCCGCCGAAATTAAGGTCTGAAACTTCCGACGCGGATCCGTCCGCCTTCTTTGAATAATCGTTCGGATCCAGCTTGTACGCTTCTGTACCGTCGTATTTCACCATGCATGGATAATTTTTATCTGGTGCAGCAAATCCAACGCCTTCCCATGAACCATAATTAAACACGCCGTTTGTATAGTCCATTGCGGCCGGTGTCATTCCTTCCGCGTCGTAAAGGTATGTAACACGGTTTTCGGGATCCTTTTCATTTTTCGCAATTTTTATTCCGTATCGAACGGGCCGTTCTGCAAAGGATCCGTCCTCACTAAAATTTGTCGTCGCTTTTATTTCCACTTCTGCGTCTTCGTCCGGGAATTGTCCGATTGATTTCGCCAGATCTTCGATCACCTCGGCGTGTTCTCTTATGGCCTTTATTTTTGCCATAAGTTCTTCTGTATTAAATTTTGCGTTAATTTCAAGCACGATTGACGCTGCCCCCTCTTCTGAAAGTGCTGCTTTTCTCTCTTCTTTTGATATCCTCATATTATTTTCCATTGTTCAATCTCCTTTACGGTTTAATTAAAAGGTCCCCCTGCTTTGATTACTGCAAATGCTGTATAAGCAAAAGCCCATAATGCTACGATTCCAACTAACACTACTAGGATTCGTTTGTTTTTCTTTACTGTTGGATCTCCCAGCGCATAAATAATTAAAATAAAATCAAGTCCTATGTATGACAATGATCCCATTAACAGGATCAAATAAAGAAATAATTTGGTTTGTAGTTCCATTTGGTTTTCCTCTTATCTGCTTTTCGGCCCTTTATATAAAATCTGTATAATGGATGTGTTTTTGTAAGGCGGCTTTGCACATGATCCGCCGGGTGTTTTTTTGTCGGGAACGCTCCGAAACCTTATCAGCTTTCACATTAAAAACTGAAAACTTGTTGACAATCATGGAACCTTTTTAAGCGTTGTTGTCCTCCACCGCTGCCCCGCTTTCACATTAAAAACCGAGCCGAAAACTTGTTGAACGATACCGAATATACAGATTTTATATAAAGGGTCGATAAAGCCTTGTTGTGCGCCGCCTGCTGCCGTGGTATAATCACGGTATGAAAAACATGAAAGGCGGTGTTGTTATGGATAATGTAATTGTTTCCGTCTCCGATCTTCTCAAAAAAGTTGAAGAACTGCACAGAGACGGTATGGAATATGTTGAATTGTCAGTTCTTGAACCGGAAGAAGAAGATCTACCGGTTAGTTTGTGGTTTGAAGCATATAAGTCACCTATGCTTGATATGGGTGTCGATTATGAAGGAATCGACGTCATAGAAGATCTTGATTGATAAGTTTTATCTTCAATCTTCATGCTGTATCGAAGCCGCGGCCGCCCGCTGCGGCTTCGCTCATGATTAATTCTTCTAATTGTCTTTCTGAATTCTTTTAATTCCTCTTGTGTCAACCTTGAATCATTGTTGTTAGTGTCTTCTGGTTTGTCTAGCTGTAAGTTGCTGTTATCAGCCGCCCTTCTTCCTGTCTCCTTAAACTGAATAGTGATTGTGATATCGGGTATTTTCCCGCATAAAAGCCTATGTAAATTATCAGCGGCTTTTATTTCGTCTTTCATTCCCACGTGCAATACTCCTTTCTTTTTATGGTTTTACATGTTAAACCAATTAATCAAAAAAAATTTCACTCACTTTTCTATTTAATGCAAGTGCAATTTTTTTTAGCGTGTCCGTTGTCGTCGTTGTTGTTCTTCCTGTTTCAAGCCCGTTAATTATGCTACGTGCTACACCGGACTTTTCCGCAAGTTCCGCTTGTGTCATTCCTGCATTTTCCCTAATTTCTTTAATTTTGTAGCCCATGCTTTATTCTCCTTTCATTTTATTCTTGCGATAACAAGAGATTAACACATTAAACCATCTATGTCAATATATTAAACAGCAAAATATTAATTTGTTAAACCATTTCTGTTTAATGTATTGACCTTTTTTGCTGTTCGTTGTATAATATGTTAAACAGAAAGAAGGTGATAAATTGACTTTAGGCGAAATAATCAAACAATATCGCGCCGAACATGATATGAGTATGCGGGAATTCGAAAAAATAAGTGGAATTAGTCGTGGTTATCTTTCTATGTTAGAAAAAAACGAACATCCGAAGACAAAAAAACCCATAACTCCTTCTGTTGATATAATTAGGCAAGTTTCCCTTGCAATCAATGTTCCTTTTGACAAAATTTTTGATTTAATGGAGGGGCAGCCTGTTTCAATTTCCATGAAAGATAATTTTCAATTATCTCCATTAGAAAAAAAAATCATATTGAAATTTCGACAGTTAAGTAACGGTGAACGTGATATGTTTCTACGTTCTTTGGGCGTGGAAGAAAAAGGGGACGCGGAAAGAATGGCGTGAATTATCGGCATAAGAAAAACAGTAATATTATAGAAATTGATTTTAGAAAATAATTGCGCCCCACGGCGGCAACCGTGAAGCGCTTTATATAGATTGTTACCCGTCAACCTATAGGGCTGACTATGATAACCACCCAACAATGATTATTATAGCATAAGCCCCCGGAATTTTGAAGGGCTTATTTTTTTACGCCCTTTTTTAGAAAGGTGTGCTATTTATGGCTTATGCTAAATTGCAAAAATCCGGTCTTCTCCCGGATCCGGCGGCAAACATGCAGATTGTCGCTTTATACGTCCGTGTCTCAACTGGCTATCAAGTAGAGCGTGACAGCCTGCCTTTTCAGAAGAAGGAACTTCTAAACTACTGCAAGCATGTTCTTCATATCCCCCCGGATCGCATAGAAATTTTCGAAGATGCTGGACGATCTGGCAAAAACACAAAACGGCCCGCATATGAACGTATGATGAAGAAAGTTCGTGAAGGTCTTGTTTCACACGTCATAGTATACAAAATTGACCGTATCACGCGTAATCTTGTTGATTTTTCCTTAATGTACGATGATTTCAAATACACTCGTGTAGCATTCATTTCTTTGTGCGAACAATTTGATACGTCTTCCGCGATTGGTGAAGCTGTGCTTAAAATCATCCTTGTATTTGCAGAGCTTGAAAGAAAAATGACTTCTGAACGCGTAAAAGATATTATGATAAACCGCGCACATGAAGGAAAATGGAATGGCGCGCGCGTTCCGTATGGTTGGGAATGGGATACGGAAAATCAATTTCCGAAACATCATGAAGTAGAAGCGGTTTTCGGCCGTCTTATGTATGATATGTACAAAGATACACATTCCACATGTAAAGTACGTGATTATAATAACGCGCACGATGTACCAACAAAGCGTGGTGGGGAATGGACTTCAAAAACTGTTGCTGATTTTATCCGCAATCCCATGAATCGCGGTGATCTTCGCTATAATTATCGTGAAAGTGCCCGTGGTCGAAAAAAACCAGAAAATGAAGTTGTATACCTTGAAGGTGTGTTTCCTCCGCTTGTAGATCCTGTGCTGTGGGATGAATGCAACGAAATTATGGATGCGAATAATCGACGTAAGTTTTCTAATTCTTTCTTTACCATCCGATCTAATTGTAATATTTTTTCCGGTCTTCTGATTTGTGGAGAATGTGGTGCAAATTTCCAAGTCACCAAAAAGGACCGGCGGCGTAAAAATGGATTTCAGCCTTCATTGTATGCCTGCGGTGCAAAGCATCAAAAACGATCATGTGCAGCCGCCGGTTGTAGCGACGTTACACTCGGCCCATTTGTGTTGAATTATATCGCCGCTATGGTGCAATCAACAAATGAGCGTTCGAATATCCATACCCCAGAAGAATTAGAATCATTGCTTCTTTCACGCCCGGAATTCGCCCATATTGCCGGTATAGCGTCGGAAGGGTTAAATAATACCTTTGCTATGCTTTCCGGCCGTCCTGCTGCCGCTGGCGGCTCTTATTCGCCGTCGTTGTTCTCTTCTTCTGCTCCAAGTGCGTCCGCTGCTGATATAGAAGAGTTAAAACAAAAATTGGCACGCATAACCAGAGCACAAGAACGTTTAAAGAATGTATACCTTTTTGACGATAACGCTATGAGCGAGAAGGAATATCTTGAAACAAAAACAACGCTTGATCTTTCAAGGATCGAAACAGAAAATTTAATTCAAGATCTTTTAAGTGGTACATGTTGTTCGGAAGATGATGATACGGAATTTTTAAAGTCTGCTTCTTCCTTTTTACTGGCGCATGAAATACAGAGCGGGCAGCATATAAAATATAGCAATTTCGCCGCATGTGTAGAAGAAGAAGTATTGAAGGGCTTTGTAAACCTTGTTATAGATCATATCGTAATCGCTGGCGGCCGACCGATTGAATTAGTATTTAAAAACGGACTATCTCACAAATTCTTATATCGTGATTGAATTTACATTCGTATTTGGGTATGGTAAAATTTAATGTGAAAGGTGGATTCACATTATGAAAAAGAAAATATTATACGAAGTGTCTATGTCAATACTTGCGGTTACCGCTGTTATATTAGCCCTTTTGGATCTTACAAAAGGGCTTCTTTCATGGCAAATCATTATAGATAATATCATTTTAATAATTTTTGTCTTTGATTATTTTATTCGTCTGTTTTTATCAAGTGACAAAAAATCGTTCATTAAAGATAATGTTCTTGATTTGATCGCTATAATTCCCTTTAATTCAGTTTTTAGAGCATTCAGAATATTCAAATTAGGAAAGTTAGTCCGTCTTATGAAATTAACGAAACTCACTAAATTAACGCGATTCTTTGCTTACCTATTCCGCTTTTTGGACAAAATCAAATCATTTATTGATACTAATGGTTTTAAATATATGCTTCTTATTACTGCGTTTTTTATTGGTGTAGGAGGTGTTTTGATTCATTATGCGGAAGGCATGAGTATTTCCGATGGTCTATGGTGGGCTTTTGTTACTGCCACGACCGTAGGTTATGGCGATATTTCTCCCGCCAGTCCTACCGGCCGTTTAGTCGCTATGGCTCTTATGCTTGTAGGTATCGGGCTGATCGGCTCACTGACAAGTACGATTACCAGTTTTTTCTTCAATGCAAGATCTCGGAAAAGGAACTTTGAAAGCGAAACTATCGAAAACATAAAGATCCGTCTTGATGATATTAAAAGTTTGTCTGACGAAGAAATTGACACGATATGTTCCATTCTAAAAACATTAAATAAATAATCAAAAACCCAACTTGTAAGTTCTTTTTACAGGTTGGGTTTTTAAATCCCTTTATTCATGCGGGTTTAGGCCGTCTCGTATGCCGGGTTCATTAGACAGCCGAAAGTATTTACACAGAAAGTCAGGGGCCGCCCCAGAGCTTCGCTTTTTTCCTTCACAAGAGTCCGTGCTTTTTTCATGAAATAATATTGGCGGTCCGGTTCAAGAACCGGCGCTTCACCGCTTATATCTATATTTCCCAGAATTTCTTCCAAATTTTCCTGATTCATTCCATATCCTTTCCAAATTTGCAACTGTTCAGTATCCTCAACGTTACAGGCAAAATCCATGCAGATTCGCATTTGGAGATGGGATTTTTGCTTGGCTGCTGAATAGTTACCTCGATTTTATCATCAAAACATTCAGACCTATTTTACTATAACGGATTTTAATTTTCAATCATTAAAATTTACATAATATCGAAACAGAATAGGAAAAAAGGTCGGAATGTATCAAATCTTGTCATACACCCAACCTTTTCCTGTGTTCTTTTCTTATAAAATTAATGTTTTGTTTTGAGTCCGTATTTTTGTCCCAGGTTCGTGACTGTGCCGTCTTTTTCCTGGATATCAATGTTGTCCAGCTGGGAACGCATATTCATGCGGATAGTGGCAATGTACTCTGTGCGGAGTCTTTTCTGCTCCTCTTTCTCCTCCGGTGTCAGTTCTGTAACTTTAGACTTTCTGGCAAGTTCGTTGATTCTGTCTATCTGTTCCTGGTTCATGTAAATCTTCTCCTCCTATCTTGTTCTTCAAGGGGCAGCATCAGAGCTTTTGGATGATATCATCCAGATAGAACCCTTCTTTTTTATCTGATAAAAATAAAGTGCCATGGTTTCTTCCCTGCATGATCTTATGTATCACATGGAAATCCTCTCCGTTGGCGATCACCATATCAGCACCTGCGCTGGTTGCTATGTGGGCGGCTGTCAGTTTTGTCGCCATGCCTCCGGTACCCACAGAACTTCCTGTGCTGCCCTTTGCCATTTTCTCCAGGTGGCTGTCAATCTTTTCCACCACCTCAATAAATTTTGCGTCCGGGTTCTGATTGGGGTCATCGGTAAAGAGCCCGTCAATATCAGACAGCAGGATCAGCATATCGGCGTCCACCAAAGCGGCTACCAACGCGGAAAGGGTATCATTGTCACCAAATTCAATTTCATCCGTGGAAATGGTGTCATTCTCATTTACAATGGGGATCGCCCCCATATCAAACAGCTTATTGAACGTATTTATGGCATTGTTTCTGGTGGCTGCATTGATCATAGTGTATTTTGTCATGAGCACCTGGGCGGCAGTCTGATTGTATTCTGCAAAAAGCTTCTGATAGATCATCATAAGCCGGGCTTGCCCCACAGCAGCACAAGCCTGCTTTTCTGCCAGCTCCTCAGGACGCCTGCGAATGCCCATGGCACTTCTTCCCACAGCGATGGCACCGGAAGACACTACGATCACATCCTTGCCCTGGTTGTGAAGGTCTGCCAGTTCCCTGACCAGAATTTCCATTTTTGTGAGGTTCAAACGGCCTGTCTCCTCATGTGTCAGGGAGGAGGAGCCGATTTTTACCACTACTCTTTTTTTATCTTTTAATTTTTCTCTTAAGTTCATTGTTGATCACTCCATAGTTTTCATGTCCTCTTATATTACACCATTTTTATGGGTTCGTCCAGAGGGCCTTTTTCTTTAGCTGGAATAATTCTCTAGAAAACTGTAAAGCTCATCTGTCCCCACGATCTCCTTGCCGCCCAGGACTTCGGCCTGCTCTTGACTTGGAAGCGCCTCAAGGGGAATATCCGTGTATTCAAAGACTTCCTTTCCATCTTCCAGGTAAACCACCAGGCTGCCGTTTTCCATACGGATGCAGTAGCGGGTCTCTTCATCAGACGCGGATACGTCCCCCAGCTCCTGCCTCAGTACCACCTGATCGTCTGCGTAGGAGGATACCCGAAAGCGTTCCTTGACCAGTTTGCCTGTCTCAGAATTAAAAGATTCAAAGACATAATCACTGTCCCTGGAAAACGGATTGGCGGAGACTTGTTTTCCCATCAAGGCACTCTCCTGCTCCAGACGGTTCATCCGGTCTCTTAAAGAGGAGAGCTGGTAACTAAGGAAAAATCCACAGCTCAGGAAAAAAATGGCAAATACAAAGCCGATACTATAAAAAATTCTTTTCATGAAAGAATCACTCCTTTATTCATATAAACTCTCTATGAATATTAGTATCGGCTTTTTTTTCCACTTTATTCAGTTATTCCCTGCATTTTCTAAAGCTCTCAAAAGATTTCCTGCTTACTGGACAGGAGCCTCCTCTGCGCCGGTATCTTCCGGTGTCTCCGCCGGGTTTTCTGTTCCCTGCACCGCGTCCTGGTTTGCTGCTGGGTCGGGATTCTCTGCCGCTTCCGGTGCTGCCGGCTCCGGGCCTGTGATTTCCACCTGATCCGCATTGGTATCCTGAATAATACAAATCCAGGTTTTTCCCGGGTTCAGCGTAATTTCATTGCCGCTTGCGTCGTAGTAGTGTGTTGGCGCCCATTCGGAATCCTTTTTCCAGGTAATGTCAATGGCCTGGCCTTCAGAGATATATTTACCACTGCCGCCGGACATGACATTAATGTGCAGATAAGCGCTGTCCTCATAATTTTCCCAGGGGCAATACTGCAGAATCACATTTTTGTAAGCAAGCTGTCCGCTTGTCAGCTCATCAATCTGCGGTTCTCCATACTGAAAACGGTAGTAGAGTTTTTCCTCCGCATTATAGTCAAACCAGGGGGCATTTACAGAATAGCCGGGCTTTATGGTGGATGCCGGGGTTCCTCCTGCCGGAGCAGCCTCTTTGCCTACCCACGCGAACTGGAAATGCCCTTTGTAATCCGCAGAATACTCCTGGCTGTAGCCATTGATCTCTATTCCCTTCTGCAGTCCCGCAAAACTGGTGTAAGCATTGTGGGGTGCCACCCGGTCTGTAGTGCGGTAATAAACCTCTGCCCCATAACCGGAAAGGCCGCTTAAATTATTGACTTCCGGAATCTCCAGGTAAGGAAGCGCGTAAGCTGCCTGTCCATAATGGGCATAGAGAGCTTCAAACTCCATTGCGTAGAAGATATAATAATCTCTGCAGCTTCTCACGGAACCGATTTTTTCCAGATTGTCATAATCTTCAAAAATGCCCATAAGCCTGGTGATGCCACCCTCCACAGGTGCCTCATATACCACACCGGCGTTAGCGATCCCCGCCTGGGGAACAGCTGCCTGGATGTTGTTCAGCATAACAGCCACAGGTCTTCTCTGGCCTATGGCAGGGCTTACATACTCCCCAGTCAGGTAGCTCTTCATCATACCTTCCGGAATCTGCTCTGTCTCCGGCTCTTTGGGCTGCAGGACAATTTCCTTGGCTTCTTCTTTTTCTTCCGGCTTCTCAACTGTCTCCTGCGGAACCTCTTTTTTCTCAACCTCTTTCTTTTTCCCACAGCCTGCAAGCAGTGTGGATGCACAGACAGCTCCAACCAGCAGCCATGTGAGATATTTTTTTGTTCTCATAATTTTCCTCCAAATTCTTATCTGCGGATGCCCAGTTCATCAAGGATGGATTCCTGTTTTGCTTCCATGACAGCAGCCTCTTTTTCTGACATATGGTCATAGCCCATCAGATGCAGCATACTGTGGGCAACCAGAAACGCAAACTCCCGTACAGCTCCATGTCCGTACTGGTCAGCCTGTTCCAGCATTCTTGGCACTGCGATCATAATATCCCCTAAAATCAGCTCCCCTGTCTCAGGATGGAACGTATCCCCGGACTCCTCAGCAAAGGAGAAATCCCCCGGTGTATCATAATCCAGCATGGGGAAGGACAACACATCCGTTACCCTGTCTATCTCCCGGAATTCCCGGTTTGTTCTATGGATATCCTCATCTGTAGTGAGGACCAGGCTCACCTCCGCCTCATAAGGGCAGTTCTCAGAATCCAGAGCAGCTTCCACAACCAGCCGGGCAATGGCTTCATAATCAAAATCCACATCCCCGGGATACTCCTTGTCAATATTCAGTGTCATACATTTTCCTCCCCATTATTCGCTTTCGTAATTATTTCTGCTTTATTTATTTCCGCGGCTATGCTGCGGCCTGCCGGATTGTCCCGGTTTTTTATCAGCCTCCGCTTTTTCAAATGCCTTGACAATATCCTTCACAAGCCGGCTTCTGACCACATCCCGGTTGTTCAGCCGCACAAGGCCGATTCCATCAATGGAACCCAGAATAGCGGCACATTTTTTCCGGCCGGATTCCGTGATCTTTGGAAGAGCGATCTGTGTCACATCACAGGATGTCCCATAAGATTCCCAACGTACTCATAATATTCATCCATGAATCCCATGTTTATTCCCGTATAGGCCATGATAATAACTGCTTCCTGTTTCGTTATTATCCTTACCTCTTCTTTCGGGGTGATCGTGAAAACTGGTTTCGCTTCTCTTTCTCTGCTTCAGCTTTTTCAAAAGCCTTTACGATATCTCTTACAATCTTGTTTCGGACCACATCGCGGTTAGTTAATCGAATGACGCCAATGCCATCAATTGAGCCGAGAATGTGTGCACATTTCTCCAGTCCGGAATCGACTGACTTCGGAAGGTCGATCTGCGTTACGTCGCCTGTCAAGACCATCTTGGAACCTTCACCTAATCGAGTCAGCGCCATCTTTAAAGTAGACAGGGACGCGTTTTGGCTTTCGTCGATCAGTAACCTACAATGGGATAATGTGCGTCCGCGCATGTAGGCCAGAGGCGCTATTTCGATTGTTCCACGTTCGCGAAGCTTTTCTGCCTTTTCTGCACCATACATATCAAATAGTGCATCATACAGGGGCCGCAGATATGGATCTACCTTCTGGGCCAAGTCACCCGGCAGGAATCCCAGGCGTTCTTCACCTGCTTCAATGGCCGGGCGGCTCATAATGATTCGTTCAATCTTGCCCTCTTGTAATTCCTGGACTGCCTGCGCCACAGCCAGATAAGTTTTGCCTGTGCCGGCAGGGCCTATACAGATTGTTACAGCATTTTCGCGCAAAGCTTTTACATAATTTTTTTGTCCAATCGTTTTACAACGGATCGGCTGCCCTTTATGGGCGATGGTAACCACATCTCCCAGCATCACCTTATTTGTTTCCTCCAGGTCACCATCTGCTGCGTCTTCAATCAATCGGTAGATGACGTCCTCATTGATCGTCTCCCCGCTTCCATGAAGCTGCAGAAGGGACTGAAGTACTTTTAACGCATATTTGACATTCTTATCGGACTCGCCTTTGATTTCAATTTTTGAATCCCGCATTCCTATATAAACAGATAAGGCCTTCTCTATGACCCGAATAAACTGATCATGAGTGCCGAAAAGGGCCTGCTGTTGTTCTATGGTATTTAACTCAAGCTGTTCTGTCTGCAAATACCTTACCTCGCTTTCTTTTTCCTGGGGCGGAAAGCCCAAATTTTATTATAGTCAATGGGACGCACTTTTTCAAGGGCAAGTATTAACATATTCAATCGGATTTCATATTTTTTGAAAGTATTTAGAAAATTTGCGGCATCAAGGTGTATCAGGGAGCCATGTATTGAGAAATGCAAGTATTTGTCCCCTCACATGAATTGGCAGGTCATTTTGCGCCAGCCATTCCCGGAAGCGGTCCGCACTCATGAACTGCCGGTTATTTAAGCCGGGTCTCTCAATGAGGCATATCTGGTGGTCCGGGTCCAAATGAAAAGGAGCGGATGCCACAACCGGATAGATGTAATCTCTTGGACCGATTTCTGACAACAGGTAGAACACCGCTGTCCGTTCCCACTCTCCGCGTCTGTCAAAATAGTGCTTTCTGTATTCATATAGATACCTCCTAGTTATCCATCATTTTATACCCGGGATGGACCATACCATGTTCGCCGCACCGTATGATACTGCCATCCTTCACTTAGGAGGCCACATCTGCAAAATTATCCCGTACAGTCTCCGGGATAAGATCTGTCATCACTTGGAGCAGTGTGCTGTCCAGAGAACCAAATCATCGAAATTTATACTGTTATACCCAGCGATTGGTGTATCCCTGAAAAAATGAAGCACGTCTTCCAGGCACTCCTCTTCTGTCCGCTCTGCTTCCAACTGTTCTCTTGTAATTCCAGTCAGCTTGACCGTTTCATCCGGCAGGGGGATATCTTTTGGCAGCCGAAAATACCGATGTAATCGGGCCTCTTCATGGAATACGACGTTCCTCTGGCTGAGTTTGATTGCCGCCAGCTCAATGATCCTGCTGCTCAGCGGATTGAATCCGGTAGTCTCCAGGTCATAAACAATAAGCTGCTCACAGGCTGCCAGTTCTTCTTGAATTTCCTGTACTGTACGAAGGCTTCTCCAATAAAATAGAGATGTCTTCTTTGTCGCTTTTTCTTTCTCCATTAGTTCTCCTTTATGCATGTGGATGGGCGTATTCTTAAAAATCAATGTGGTCATCTGGGGGGGATGGAACAATTTCCGCTGCTATCCCACTTTCGGCTGTAAACAGTCGGATCGCCTCGGCCACAAATCCTTCGGTGCCGGTATCTTCATCTCATTTTTTACCTGCTCCAACAGTTTTGCAAACCGCTCCCGCAAGGTTCTGGTAAGAAGCTTGTCTAGCTGTACCTATATGTCACATTCTCCGCCGCATCCATCAATGTTCTTCTCAGTCACATGCAGTAAGTAAGGAAAGGCAGAGATGTAATCGGATGCGTTGCCGTTCATGCTGACAAATTCCGATTCTGTCAGGATTTTTTGTCCGTTATTGAACAGCTTGATTATTTTCCAATCACAGTTTGCGGCATTCGGACCTGCATCATTTGCCCATGCAAAGTCGCAAATTTGTGGAGGAAAAATAATTTGAAAATTACATATAAAATATTGTCAAAATTCTATGATTTAATAGATGTGTTTTATTTTACATCAAAAGGGGATAATCCTCGAACAGCTATTTTGAACATAATACCAAACAAGAATGTGAAAGTTTTAGATATGTGTTGTGGAACTATGTCAAACGGTATCAGAATAGCAAAGAAAAGAAAAAGGGCTAAGGTTATAGGCATTGACCTTTCTTCCAATATGCTTAATATAGCTAAAGATAAAATAAGAAAGGACAAAGTAAAAAATGCAAGTATCCACAAATGCGATGCGACAAACACTGAATTCGAAAATGAAAAATTTGATTATGTCATAATTGCATTGGTTCTTCATGAAATTAAAATGGAACTTGCAAACGCAATGCTAAAGGAAGCGTATAGACTTCTAAAAAACGATGGTGAACTCATTGTTCTTGAATGGGAAAAATCAAGTAGCATTATTAAAAGCATTAAATTTGCACCGATAAAAATACTGGAACCGAAGCCCTTTACAAGTTTTTTTGCATTGGATAAGAAGGAATATTTTTCTGACAATCAATTTGAAATCATACAAAAATATCATTGTGATTATAGTTGTGTATATGAAATGAAAAAGCGGGTGCAGTAAGTTCAGCGGCCATTCCATCATGTGACCCATAGATAAACCATGCTGTTCTTTAACAAATTTACGGACACTTCCTGAATGCCTGACAATTTTGAAACACTTTTTTCAATCCTTGCGGAGCAGGCTGAACAGGGAACCGTCGTTTACCTGGCTTGCGATGGAAATAAAAGCTGATTCCCCTGCGGCTATAAAGGCATTGAAATCAGTTGGCGTCCGTAAAAGCGTTATGCTGACCGGAGATGCCGATGCGGTTGGCAGAATTGAGGTGGGTCAGCAAATCCATGTTCAACCACCGCAGGGTCAAGCTGCACATACGGTTTGTTCATTCTCATTTAATAAAATTACCTCCAGAAATGCAGCCGAGTAATTTTCGTTGATAAAACCACTCGGCTATGTAAAAGTATGAACTAAACACCCTAATGATATATAAAATGGATACCTAGAATTTCCGTCTATACTTACTGAGCTATTTCTGGGGATGCTATAAAAGCAACTCGACCATGAGTTTGTTAAATCGTTCACTCTCACTCCATTGTGGAAAATGACAGGATTTTTCAAACCAAAAGAACTGTTTTTCTGTTTCTAACTGGTCAAAATAACTTTTTGCAAGGGCTGATGATACATGGCTGTCATACCGTCCTTCAACAAATATGATAGGAACCTCATACTTCGTCTGGCTTTCAAAATTGATTTCCATCAACTCCTGCCATAAGTATTGGATTGCCTGTAAACTGCCCTTCTGTCTCCTGATCAGATCAGGAATCGTATAGTATTTTGAAAACAAAAAGGGCTTGACCAAATCATTATAATTCGTTTGTCCATAGAGAGAACCCTTGTGCTTCACAACCTGTCTTGTGACGAAAAGCAAATCGTCTAACCATTTTTCAGAAGAATAGGAACAGTCAATTTTTTCTAACCGTTTCAAATCTTTTTTGTCAGCATGCATAAGTGCATAATCGTAGGCAATTTTAGAAGATTTCTTCATATTCACAACCTGCCCGCAGCCGATATAAGTGTGCACCAGTTCAGGGTGAGCTTGAATAAAAGAAAGTCCCAGGACACTTCCCCATGAATGACCTGCCAGGAATAAAGCGTTTTGATGAAATCGTGCCAGCAGATATTTTATGAGGGTATGAAGGTCTTGCAGGAAAATATTTATGGTTATCTCACCGTCAAATTTATAATAAGACTTTCCTGCTCCACGCTGTTCCCAGATTACAACCGTAAAATGCTTTTCTAATTCCCTGTTATACTTCATGACCAGTGGAAGCGCTGCATCCCCTGGCCCTCCGTGAAGATAAAGAAGCAAAGGGGCATCCTTAACTTCTGCGCGTATGGAAACAAATTGCTGCACGCCATTTATCATAATTTTTTTCTGTTCGTCAATATACATTTCCTTTTTCCTATTTCCATATTGGCACAAATGTAAATTTATTTATTACACCATGCAGTTATGGCTTTCTTTTTTTGGTAACATTTGACCGACCATTGCCTTGAACGAAACTTGTCAGCCAGAGTACATCAGAGTATATATCATATTAACCTTTTTCCCAAAGATAAAACAAATTCTATTTTATCTACCTGTTTTTCAAATTTATCAGTTATTCCTGGCAGGATTCCAAGTGGCCTTTAATTGTCATCTTAAACAGCGGATTCTGCATCAGCTGTGGCATATTAACTTTTTCACATACCAGAGGTACAATCTGTTCCAGATTTTCTCCTGGCATTTCTTTCCTTACGGCTGCGGTGGCAGCCTCCAGCATTCCGATTATGTTTCTGGCCCCAACGATTTTTACCCGCAATTCTTCCCTGGTATATGTTTTGTCCCAGGCCGGGTAAAACGTATGTGCCACTGATAATTCTTCTAATCTCCGTAAACTTTCCAAAGTGCCTTTTTTATCCACATAGATGGGAATATCCCCGGATACTGGAACTGTGTCACCAATAAATGCAGATCCGCCAATGATATAGGAAATCTCATCTGCTGAGTGCCCTGGTGTGCCAAGAACCTGTACTGTAAAATCTTCCCCTAAATCAATGCAGTCCCCATCCGCCACTACACAGTCCACTACGGATGATTTTCCGGCAAGATGATAAAAATTCGGAATCGGCCTTTCCTCAAACTGCAGATCTAAATTTTCAATCCAGCGTCTTTCCCCTGCGCTGGCGTAAATCTTACATTTTGTTTTATTCTGAAAATATGCGGCTGCCCCAATATGATCCGGATGTGCATGTGTCAGAAAGATACCTCTGATATCAGAAACACTTCTCCCGATAGACTGTAAGTAATCTTCAATGATTCCTTCGCTCCCATAAGTCCCGGAATCAATCAGATAGCATCTCTTCCCTTCTATTATATATACATAAACATACCGCTTAATCTGCTCTGTAACGAGAAAATCAACCTTTATCTGGTGAACTTTCACTGCCCTATCTCCTCCTCTATTCCCGGCACGATAATTGCCCTGCTGTCAACACTGTTAACCCGTTTCATCATAATCGCCTTGTATTCTGTGGAAGAAAAGCAACGTTCCAGTGCTGTCTTATCCGGAAACTCGATAACAATGCTTCTCTGCGGGCATCTTCCATCGTTCAGGCTTACCACGGTATTGGTACGGACAAGATACCTCCCTCCGTACTGCTCTACAATAGGTCTAACCCGGGCAATATAATCATTATACTCTCCAAAACCTTCTTCTGATATATAAGTATCCACCATAAAATAATAAGACATCTTTATCTGCCTCCCCCGTTCTCTTTTTGCTGTTGCCTGAAAAATAATAAATTAATATAGATTTCATTTCCGAGAAATTCAAACCTGTAGCCTATAGAAATGCTTTATAATACTTCTTAGCAAAAAGGCTGCCATCGGCACCCCTTCTGCATCCTAGATAATTATTATATCATAAAGAATTCTTATTGTCTAAAATAAAACGACATTAAGGCGAGCCACTTTGCCTGTTGGGGCAGCATACCATAAAAACGATGGCACTCGATGGTGCTGTCCGGCAAACCTATACGCCCTCCGTCAACGATAAGAAAGAGAGGATGATGATATAGGATACAGAAAAAAATGTTCGCTTACGGTTTTGCTGGTGGTGCTTGGTGTTTCTCTGCAGGCTGCACAGCCGTGACTGTCTGCCAACACTGTACTTTTTTGTAAGCCCGCCTGACATAAAAGCTCCGCCTATTTTCTTTTCAGGTGATCTTGCAAGCTTCATTTGAAGTCTGCAAATCGCCTTTCCGCAAACGCATTACAACATCCGCTTGTCTGGCTAACTCGTTGGAATGTGTTACGATAATCACACATTTTCCCATACAATGCGCCGTCTCTTTTAATATTGAAATAATCTCGGCTGCGGTTTCCTCATCCAGATTTCCAGTAGGTTCATCCCCAAGGATGATCTTTGCGTCGCTTGCCAGGGCGCGGGCAATTGCCACACGCTGCTGCTGGCCCCCCGAGAGCTTCATAACATTCCGCTTCGCCTCCTTCTTTGTGAGACCCAGCTGCTCCAAGACAGGAAGAGGCGGGCGTTTTGAAGCCAGAGCCACGTTCTCCATAGGCGTTAAATAATCGATCAGATTGTAACTCTGGAAAATGAACGCCACATTTCTGCGGCGGTGTTGTGCAAGACCCGTCTTCGCCGCTTACCGGGCTGTCCAGACCACCCAGCAGAGATAGCAGCGTGGTCTTGCCGCATCCTGAAGGGCCAAGGATAGCGTACATTTTTCCCTGCTCCATCTTTGCATTGATGTTCCGCAGCACCTTCTTTTTGTTCTCATATGCATATTCCAGATTTTTCACTTCTATGATGTTCATTTCATTCCTCTCCCTCAGTTCATCTGTGTTAAAATATTTTTAGGCTTCATTTTTAATACCGATTGGGATGCCAGAGTAACCGCAAGGACAGCAATACACCCTCCCAGCAGATAAACCAGAAGCAGATGAAATCCTGTCACCCGGACTTCAATGTCTTGCGGCGTCACCATATCAGACGTGTCATAAGGGATATATTTCCCTGTAATATCCAGAAATTCCGACCCATCATCAGGTGCTTCTAATTCTATAACCGGCTGTTCTTCTGCAATCTGGTCAAAAAGGAAATCACTTGTCCCCTGTGCAATCATACTGCTTGAAAAGTATGACAGGCCAAACGCCGCCACAGATATCAGCAATGTCTCAGCAATGTACTGCAGAATAATCCTGCCTTTGCTTACGCCAGCAGAAACCAGGATGCCGGTTTCATGAATCCTCTGCTTTACCCTCATATGGAGTATCAGTGCCAAAATTCCAACACTCACAACGCCAATCCCGGTAATAAGTCCTGTAATCATGCTCTGCATCGCTGTCAAAGAAGAAGCGACTGCTTTGTACCCAGAATTATCAACTGTCAGCTTGAAGCAGTCCCAGTCAAGGTCCAGCTTTTGAATCTCCGACACAATATTTTCCATATTTTCTGGGTCGTTCACAAAAAATTCTACGCCATTATCAAACTGCACGGTATCCGTCATCATGATTTCCTGCATAGCATGATGGTCAATAATCAGGCGGTTTCTCTTGTCTGTGGAAGTTGTATTAAATTGTCCGTCATCCACTGTGCTTTTATAAATGCCGATGATTTCCAGTGTCACATCCGGATAACCGCCTGCGTCATAATTGCATTGTACCGTTAAGGTATCACCCAATTTCAGACCGTTTTTTTCTGCAAGGGCTGTGCTGATCAGAACAACATTGTTATCCTCCGGGCTGATATGCCGCCCTTCGATTAGCTGGAAAACACCTCTCTGAAAATATTTGTAGTATTCAGAATTTGTTACAGAAGGCAGCCTGCTGTAATCGCTTCTTTCACTGAATTGAATCCCGGAAATAAAAGAGAAATCCCGTGCAAAGACACTTTCGTCCCCGACACCGTTATAAGCATTTATGCCTTCCACCTGCATAATCTTCTCTATCTCATGATCTGTGATCGGAGAACCGGTATAGCCTACCAGCGTACCGCCCGGCGCCTGTTGGTAAGTCCAGTTCCGGCTATTGTCTTCGTCCCGGATCAGATGGATGCTCCCGCCTACGGATTGCCGCAGATTCAAGGCGGACTGTTGGACTGCCGACAGGATGGAAAGCCCGGACAGGACAAAGGTTGACAGGATGGACAGAACAAGAAACAAAATTAAGGTTTTCCCTTTTTTGCGTATGGTATATAAGAATGCACGTTTCCATAAATTCATATGATTTTCCCCCATTAACTCATTTTAGATAAAATATTTTTTGGCTGCAATTGAAGAATGGGGCTGGCTGCCGCAACCACTCCCCCAAGGACAAGGATAAGCTCAATGGCATATTGCAGCAGGAGCCTTCCGACCGGAACATATAAGCTGATTATCCCAATTTTGTCCTGCAGAACAGCGCCAATCTGCATTGCCGCCGCATAGGCCAAGGGGCAGGAAATGAGAATTGCCGGGATAAGGATACCGGCTGCCTCCGCCATGAACTGCAGGATGACTTTTCCCTTTGATATCCCAACCGCAAGGAATACGCCAGCCTCATGTTTCCGGTCCCTGATCCGCATTACCAGAAGCAGCAACAGGACGATTGCACTGACGGTAGCTGTCAAAGCAATCAGGATTCCCATAAGACGCCCCATAGATGAAAGCTGATGTGCTATGGCCTCGTACTCTGCCCCATCTGCCTGAAGGAAATAATTCTCCCACTGAATGGAGGAATCCTGTCTGACTTGTGCGATGATAGCATCAAGCCCTGCCGGGTCAGTAACAAAAAAATCAGTCCTGCCAGTGTAAGTATCTGCCTCTCTCCCTGTCAATTCCCAATACACATCATGTCCGGTAAAGATGGTGCCGGCATCAAATTCCATATCCGCGTCGCTTTCATAGATACCGGCAATTTGTAAAGCCACAGCATGAGAGCTGGATTCTTCTACTGCTGAGGTAAGTGGTAAAAAATCGCCAATCGCTAAATCATTTTCTTTGGCTAGTTCCCTGCTGATCAGAGCAGTATCACACTCTTTACCGGTGATGTGATGTCCTTCTGCAAGGGTCAGTGTTCCGTTTGTAAAATTTTGGTTCCAAACGGTTTCCGTATTCGCAGATATGGTTCCATATGGCATACCAGATGGAAAAACAAAGCCTTTGGCATAAACCAACGCCGATTGCTGGGCATTATAGCCTTTTATACCGGCATTGTCAGATATAGCATCAATCATCCCTTGGGGTATTGGGATTAATGAAATGCTGTCCTGTTTCCCGTCAGTACGGTCAAAATCAACTGGATTCCACATCAGAGTAAAAGATGCCCCTATCGTTTCCCGCAGCCTGACCGCCGCTGCCCGGGTGGCAGACAATACAGAAAAGCTGATTGTAAGGAACGAGGTGAGAATCGAAAAAAGTAAAAACAGGGTCAGGCTTTTCCCTTTTTTATGTATATTAAAAAGGAAAGCCCGTTTCAGGATGTCCAAATAAAATACCTCCTATCTTTTGATGGAGGTATCTTAACAACGCAATATGAATCCTGTATGGGTGGTATGTGGAGCCAGTGTGAAATTATATCTTATTATGCAGCTCTGCCGCAGGACATGAGTTACGGAATGCCCTTTTGGTTTAATAATATTTGAAAACTCATTCCGTTTATCATTTCAGATGGCGTAAATCTGTATTCAACATCCATGGACTTTAAAATGGCAGCAACAATATATAAACCTAAGCCATTGCCGCCGTTTGTCCTGTTACGTCCAAAGTCTGTTCTGTAAAATGGCTCAAAAATGTGGGAAAGATGTTCTGGCGATATTGGGGTACACTCATTTTCTATTACGAGTGTTTGTTTCTCTATATAAATGTAAATCATGCCTCCCTGTCTGGTATAGGAGACGGCATTTGCCAAAATGTTAGAAAGTGCTTTTTTAAACATCTCCCTGGGCATCTGCAAAACAAATGAGTTCTCCAGACGGATATCAAACTCCACTCCTCTTGTCTTTGCTATGACCAGATATGGCTCCATGACAGTCAGCAGCGTATCTGCCAAATCCATTTTAGAACACTCCTGTACACCGGCAAATCCAATTTTTAAGGTATCCAGGATGTCTCTGATCATATCCGCAAGCTGTTCCATCAGTCCCTTGCATCTGGCAAGATAAGTGTCACGGTCTTTATACTTACCAACTCCCATCAGCATATTTTCCAGCATGGCGTTGACGGCGGTGACTGGTGTTTTCAATTCATGGGATGCGGCCCGTAGAAAATCTGTCTTCTGAATTTCTGCTTCTTCCACATTTTTAATTTCTCTCTCCAATTCGTGAATGGTCGTCAGCAGATCCCGGTATAACCCGTTTACATTGTCTGCCAGCATGCCAATCTCATCCTGTGTTACATTCATGCAATGAGCCTGCGGTTTCAGCTGCCGCATCTCTTCCGTAGCACTGCAAATCTTCCGAATGGGATTTGTATACATTTTGGAATAAAAGATGGCAAAGAAAACAGAAATGACAGTACAGATCATTGCGGTAAATGGAAGTATCATCAATACAGTACTGACAGCATCCTCAATCTGCTGGCGGGACACAACTGTGTCAATGTGCCCTTTACCATCTGAGAAACTTTGTGCAGCCTGGAAAAAATCAGCCCCGCCTTTTATATTATTAACCAGGGAAATTTGCGAGTCATGGTTATCCTTACGAAACCGGATTGTTGTATCCACCCTGCCATCCTTAGTGGGCGCCGGATTGATTTCCTCACCTAGCAAATTCACCTCATAAGAGAGCGCATCATATTCTACTGTAATATTTGCATTCCACTTACTTGCAAAATCCGTCACAATAGAAAGCCTTTCCTCCGGGGCGGCATCTGTAATTTCCCGGGCCAGAACAGAAACATCTGCTTCCAGATCCTTTTTCTTCTGATGGTCATAGGCCTTTGGCATAAGGAGTATGAAGTCCGTGTACTTGTAGATGTTTTAAAAGCAACCAAAACATCTACGAGAACCGTAAAAATGTTTGAAACAAAAATAAATGAGAATAGATAAAACCGTAGCTTGTAGATCACATAGCCGTGAATTACAATCTACGGTTTTTCTTCACTGAATTTATATCCGACACCCCATACAGTTATAATGTATTGCGGATTGTCTGGGTCTGGCTCTACTTTCTTTCTTAGCTTTCGTATAAATGATGTAAGGTTACTTGAAGCTGGCATATCATCATAGCCCCATACATTTTCATAAAGCTGTTCCTTTGAAAACACTTGCCCTTTATGTAAATACATAAAATATAATAAATCAAATTCCTTTGATGTTAATGTAATTTCTTTTCCGCTTTTATTAACAAATTTTCTTGTAAATGGATTGATATCTAAGTCAAAACTTACCCTAGCCATTGTTGGTACAACTGATAATTTTTTAACTAGATATTCAAGGGTTTGATAGTTGACAAATTCTTCATTTTCATTAAAGTCTACAATTAAAATTTTCCCATGTAACCACCTCGGTTATATTAAAAATGACCATCTGCGAAGCAAGAGAGAGCAGGGAAAGCGAGAAGTAATAAACTTTTCGTTTCCCTTTTCTTTTTCTCTGTGTTTTTACTTAGTTGATAATCTGCTCCGCAGGAAGCAATTAAATTCATTTATTAAAGTTTTATCTCTCTTTTGCTATTCTATATTTCATTTCTACGCAATAATTCAATAATCGTTTCACCTTTCGATTTAGAAAAAACAAATAAAGAGGTGGCTACGCAGGTTATGAAATTATTAAAAATAAAAGTAAATTCTTTAATACAGGAAACTCAAACGGAAGGCTATATATATTGAAGTTTGTATATACCATATAGCTCATCGGTATGCCAATTATCAATGAAATGATAATCGACAAAATTGCATAGCATAGACTTTCAAACACTATCATCTTTTTAATTTGCTTTCTTGTCATACCAACACTTTCTAAAATAGCAAATTCCTTAGAACGGTTCTGTATACTTTCGGACATCATGTTTAGGTAATTTGAAATAGCAAGCAGCATGATAATAATTCCAATACTTCCACCTAAAACAGTAATTTGATTTTCAGAATTTTTCATTTCAGAATACCTGTCTAATTTCGAATCTGTAGAAATCAATTCGTTACTCTCCATAAGACCTTTAATTGAGCTTTCTGTGCTTTTAGAAAAAGATTCATCATAATCAATTTTTAACATTTCTATCAATGGTTGTTCTACAATATTCTCGAAAAAATCAGCACTAACAATTAAATCAGGCGTATAACCAGCCGAATAATAGGCAGGATAATTGTCTATGACTGCACCTGTTTTAACTACTTCCTTTTCATTTGGATTTAACGCAGTTGGTATTGAAAATTCAACATTTTTTCCGACGATACCGTTATCACCTTGTGTAAAGGATTTGGAAACAAAAGCAACCTCTCCATTTTTAAACTTTTCCTTATTTAGAGGATTTTTCAAAGTATTATTTATCTTTTCAAATTCTAAATCATCAATTCCTACAATTCTACAAGTAAAATAAACGTAATCTGGCTGTTTTTTATATAGTTCCATATCCTTTTCATAGTCGCCTGGAGTGTATCTGGAACTATATAATTCTTTATAATATTCACCATAGACATTTTCTTGATATGGTACAACCGCTGTTGCCGATTTTAAAACACGTACATCCTTTACACCATCTATGGATTTTATTTGTTCAATTAAATCCGAAGTAATGACTAGCTTTTCATTATCAGAAAGTAAAGTTTGATTCAAAAGTCTTAAATCATAATCATAGGTATGATTCAAAATATTTTTTGCATTATTTGCATGAATCACAACATTGATAATTAAGAAAAGCGATACCGCCAAACTGAAAGAACACATAATAATAACAAATTGTTTCTTATCTCGAAACAGATTCATTGTTACCATTGAACGTATATCTCCGCCTGTGCGCTTTTTACTTTTAACTTTGACAGAAGCTGTCCCTATATATTTCATTGCTTCAATAGACGAGCAATTCATGGCTATTTTCACTGGTTTTTGACTGCTAATCATAGTAGTTGCAAATGAAAAAATGGTTGCTAATACGAATACCCACAAAGAAACAGTTTCAACATCACTTGCTGTAATAGCAGGATTGAGAGCATGTAATAATTGTGGAATAACAATTTTTCCAACAATCGCTGAACCAAACAAACCTAAGGGAATTCCTATGACTGCGTTCCACAACATTTGCTTATATATCATTTTTCTGATTTGAACAGAAGTTGTTCCGATTGTTTTAAGCTGTCCAAAATAGCGAATATCTCGATTTACCGAAATATATAATGTGTTGTAGATAAATAAATACCCACTTAAAAAAACAAGACCTAATAAAACTAATAATCCAACAATAGTTTTGATAAAATTAGAAATGGTATCATAATCAGCCACAATAATCTGATTTGCAGATAGTTTAATTTGATTTTGCATTTCTATAATATCATTTTCAGTATATAAAGGGTTTTTTAAAGAAATTTTTAATGTTCCCTGTGTTAAATCTGTTGGAAGAGCACCTGTGGTCTTATAAAAATCTTCTGAAACATAACCTTTGTCTTTGCCAGTATAATCTAAAAACCAGCCACTTAAAACAAATGTTTTTGTAGTATCTTCATTTGTTTGATTATCAGATAAATTTTGATAAAGTAATGGAAGTTTCATTCCTATTTTGGGATTCTTTATTCCCATAGAATTTAAAGCACTCTTTGATAACATCAATTCATTTTCTTTTGTGGGATAAGTTCCTGTATAATGATCCAAAGCAGGAATTGTTTGCTTTTCCCAACAAATATCATCTAACCAAAATAATTGTACTTTATCTAATTCTCTATCTTGAAACTTTGAGATAATTGCACATTTTACACTAAGTCCTGCATATTCTACATTATCCATTTCTCGCATGATAGATACTTGCTCATCTCTAGGTTCTGTTAATTCAATATCATAATCTACCCCCTGCATTCTTTGCTGTCGTAAAGAAACCGTATCCCAATAACATAGTCCGATAGATATTACTGTACAAAGCAAAAATGTTGTCAAAAAAATTGCTACTATCGTTAATATATTCCTTTTTCTATTTGCCTTATATGTTGTTTTGGCAAGGTCATTTATTACTTTTTTATTATCGACTTTGAGCATTTTACTCACCGCCTTTCACAATTTTCCCATCTTCGATACGGATAATTCTATCTGCCTGTTGAGCAATTTCTTCATTATGGGTAATCATTACAATCGTTTGTCCCAGATTTTGACTTGAAACTTTGATCAACCCTAAAACATCTTGACTTGTTCGACTATCAAGATTACCTGTTGGCTCATCAGCAAGAATAATGGCTGGTTTTATCGCCAAAGCTCTTGCTAATGCGACACGCTGTTGTTGTCCGCCAGATAATTGATTCGGCATGAAATACTTTTTATCTTCTAATTTTAATAGTTTAAGAATTTCTTCAATATAATTATTATCTGGTTTTATACCATCTAATTTAATGGGAAGTACGATATTTTCGTATACATTCATAAGTGGTAGAAGATTATAGTTTTGAAATACAAATCCTATTTTTCTTCTGCGGTAAATAGTCAATTCATCACGTGACAATCCCGATATATTTCTGCCATCAATAATTACTTCTCCCGAAGTGGGATTATCCAATCCACCGAGCATATGTAACAGAGTAGATTTTCCGCTTCCAGATGTTCCGACAATCGCTAAAAATTCCCCTTTACGAATATCCAAATCCACTCCGTCTAGTGCTTTTACTTTATTTTCTCCCGTATTGTAATATTTTTTTAGATTTCTAACTGATAAAATGTTCATTTTTCATCTTCCTTTCTTTGTTTGCCATAATAATAGCAAAGACTTCTTTCTCAAATCTTTCTCAAAAGTGACAGTTCTGACACAATTAAAGATTGAGAAAAAAGTCTTGTTTAAAATGCTCTACGGGACAAAAAAACTTCAACGGTAGTTCCGTTATTCAACCCAGATTTTATTTTCATGTATCCTTGTTGTTTTCTTAAAACTTCTCTTGCTAAATATAATCCAATACCAAAGCCTTGTTTATCAGTTACATTGCTTCCTCGATAAAATCTTTGAAATATCTTTCCTTGTTCCTGCTCTGGTATGCCTATTCCATTATCTATAATTTGAACACATACAAAAGATTCATATAAAATAGATTTAATAATTATTTCAGTTCCATTCGGTGAGTATTTTATTGCATTTTCAATAATATTTGTAAAAACTTCTTCTGTCCATTTAAGGTCAGCAAAAACTTTATAATTAGTGTATTCTGAACTCACATGAATATTTTTTTTCATTGCGTCCAATTCCACAGATTGACAGCTTTTTTTCATCACCTTATCTAATTCAACTATCTTAGGTTTAACCGAAATTATTTCCTGCTCTGCATATGAAGATTTTAGCAGTTCTTTCATAAAAAACTCTAATTTTTCTGCATTTTTTTCTATTTTATCAGCTAATCGAAAAGCAGATGATTCTTTTACTTCATCTTTCAACAATCCAGCATATAGTGTAATATTTGTTAGTGGCGTTCGGATTTGGTGACTAATGTTAGACAACAAAGATTTTATTATATCTCTTTCTTCCTCAGCCACCTCTTTTTGCATACGAGATATTTCAACAATACGGTTTAGCCTTTCAGAAATAGCTGAATCTATAGATTCATCATACATAATATCTATCGGTTTTCCGCTAAGTATTTCATCAGCTTTATTTAAAAAGTTATTATACTGGCGTAAAATATTATTTCTATACCAACGAATAACTAAGCTGATAATAATAACATTTAAAATTATAATACTAATAATCGAAATAATATAGATACGCATTTACATACTCTCCCAAATATAGCCTTTGCCATAAGCAGTTTTTATATATAGTGGAATAGATGAATCATCTTCAATCTTATCTCTTAAACGTCTTATTCCAACAGATAAGGCATTATCTTCAACATATTCTGTTCCCTCTGGCCATACCCATTCAAGTAATCGTTCCCTTGTTAAAATTCTATTCGGATTCGATACAAGCAGATATAAAATCCGCTGTTCTGTTTTACTTAATTCCAGAGGGATTCCATTTTTATAAAATTCCATAGTTTCAAAACGAAACAAAAAAACAGAATTTCTAAACTCTTGTTCACTTGTTGTAATATTCCGTCTAAGTAAAGCTCTAATTCTAGCACGAAGAACCATTAAACTGAAAGGTTTTGTAATGTAATCATCCGCTCCGCTTTCCAAACCTTTTACTATATCCATTTCCATACCTTTTGCTGTTAATAAAGCAATCGGCATTTTTAATTCTCGTTTCAATTCTCGACAAAATTCTAATCCACTGCCATCGGGAAGATTGATGTCAAATATAAGCAAATCGAACTGATAAAGTCCTAGTGCTTTTCTTGCATCAGCTATCGTTTTACATATTACAAATTTTAAATCTTCACTTTGCAAAGATAATTCAATACCTTCTGCCAAATCTGTATCATCTTCTAATATCATAACGGATTTTTGTTTTTTAGTTGTCATGTATAACCTCTCCTTAAAGCATAATTTCATATTTTTATATCTGATTTGTAAATCCCCTTATTTATTATGATATATCTGCTAAAAAAGAGTGTCAACAAATATTAGTCCCGTATAAAATTAAAGCGTGTATTTCCAATTTGAATTACACGCTTTATCTTCGATTATCCTACAATCTTCCAGTTGCTATCCTTATGTAGCACAAGCTCAAACTGTGATACCTGCGTTGCCTTTGTCTGATTGTCAATGAATTTCACAGCAACTTTGACTTTCACATTGTCCCCGTCCGCCGTAAACACAGGATTGACTAATTCTGAATAGAGGTAGTCCCTGCCGATAGGTTCAAGCACATTGCCAGCTACATAGTAGGCAAGTTCTTTTTCGGTTGCTGTCGGGTACAGCTTAAAGAATGTTTCTAAAAATGCCGTAGCGTCATTGACGGTATCAGCGTCCACGCTTGCGTCGGCTTCTTGTGCCTTTGGTTCATAGTCGGACTTTTCAATCGCTGGTGCAAGGGTCGGGTTCTGCACGATAACCATATCGCCGTCTTTATCTACATGGACTTTGACGGTATAGGTTGCCTTGACATTGTTTGTCTGTTCTCCCTCTTTTATCTGCTGATCTACTTCGTAGGTAGCGATAAAATCGTCCGTTCCAGACTGTTCTATATCCCAAATCAGCACATTTGTAACAACGGAACTGGTCAGTATATCCGTTCTAATGGTATCAAGGTTCAAGTCCTGCAATTCCTTTGTCAGATAGTTACTGATTGCCTGCGTCCTTGCTTCGATAGCTTCTTTGCTGTTGTCCCATGTATAGTAGGACTTGCAGAAGTTCTTCACAAAGTTTTCAATCCCGTTGGTGTCATTTAGTCTTAGCTGAATGGTTTCTGTTTCATGTACCGTGTGCATATCAATAGCGGTAAAGTTCTTATAAACTCCAAAACTCACACTTGCGATAAGCACCACCCACAATACAATCACAGATTTCTTATGCGTGCCTACTTTGACAGTACGCACCTTTTTTTCTTTTACTGGTTTTTCTTTCTTTTTAAACATGGTTTCCAATCCTTTCTACTGTTTTATTCTTCCAGCACAAATCAAGTGCTGTTGCCAATACGAATTATTAAGGTCGGCATATCCTATCGGGTCGCCTGCATGATACATCTGATTGTTTCCTACATAGATACCGACATGGGTTACATAGCTTCCTGCATTGTAGGTACTGTGGAAAAAGACTAAATCACCAGCCTTTGCCTGCGATAGAGGAATATGCTGTGTTGCGTCATACTGCATTTGTGCCGTTCTCGGTAATGAGATACCAGCCTTGCCATAGCACCACTGCGTCAGTCCGCTACAATCAAAAGAAGTATTCGGGTTACTGCCACCATACACATACTTCCAGCCTTGATACTTCAACGCTTCATTCATTATCTTTTGTGCCAGTTCGCCCGATACTTGATTGACGATAAGGTACTGGTTCACAAGCTCCACATAGAACATATTTCCATAGCCATAACGCCAGCCCCCATTCTTCGCCACAGCGATAGGGTTCGTGTAGGTTACTTTCTGACCGCCGGATTTATCCTTTGCGAAATTTTCCGCAAGGTTGAATGTATGCTTTTTCCCGTTTCCTGATACATATCCCACATAGCCACCGCCATAGTTATAGGACTGTATCACGACATTTATATCACTGATACCTTGATTTTTGCAGGAAGAAAGCAGGGACGCAAAATATTTACACCCCTGCTTGATTGAGCTTTCTGTATCTAATGAGTTGGGTGGTAGTCCCAGACTTTCAGATCTTTGCATAACGTCCTCGGCTGTACCGCCACTTTCCACTTGTATGATTGCCAGCAACACATTGACATACTCGGAAATGCCGTTTTCTTTGGCATACTTTTCTACCATAGGCTGATGTTTCAAAACTTCGGCAGATAGGTTCATACCTACATAATTAGAGGAATAACCATTGCCCCCGTCGTCGTCCTCGGCACTAATCAGACCCCAAAGAATAATACGAGAGAAAAGAGGATAGGAAACAGACTGCCAACAATAGCGATATGTTTTAGTTTCATTTCTTCTTTTGTCCTTTCTTGAATATGGTTCGTTTGTTCTTCTCGGTATTCTGCTGTGTATGCTTCTGAACGGTTGTTTTCGTAACACGGTCAGTCTTGTAATTCTGTCTTGTGGTTTCTTGATTGACGGTCTTTGCTGATGAACCGCCAGAAGATAGCGGACGTTCCTTGACAGCATTTTTCTTGATAGCTTCATCATTCTTAATGGTTGAAGCTGTGGCAGGGCGTTTGACTTCCTGCTGTTTTTCCACATTGACCTTAGGAGTAGTCGCTGGTCTTTCATGGGGACGGGTAGCTCCGCTTGTCGCTGATCCGTCCATTTTCTTACCTGCCTGCCTTGCTTCTTGTGCCTTTTGAAGCTCCATACGCTTGTCAGCAATATTCTGTCTATGGAGCTGTTGTTTCTCTAAACGTCCAGACTGGCGGTTTTCTTGTTCCTGCACTACGCCACGTTTGAAATCGGACACACTGGACTTTGCCTTTTCTTTGGCAGAGTGAACCGCATAAGCGGTTTGTGTCGGCATATCCTTGATATTTTCTTTGACGGCAGTTGCCTTATCCTTGACCTTATTCTTTGTATCAAGGACAGCTCCCACGGCTGAACCAGCCTTACCGCCAAGAGAAGAAGTGCTGTTGCTTCGGGTTGGCTGTTTTGGTGTATTGTTCCTTGCTGATGAACCGCCAGACGATACCATAGAACCAGCCATTGCACCAGCTCCTGCACCGACCTTACTTCCTTTTCCCACCGCTCTCGCAAGTCTATGTTCCATACGTCTAGCTCTATGTCGCATGAACAGATACGGACGACGGAAAATCCTGCGTCCCATGCTTTGACTGTCGCCAGCGTTTAAAGAGAACATACTCATTAAATCGCCTAGCTTCATGTAGATACCTGCAAAACACACTATCTGTAAGAACGCCACCATAAAGAACGGGTAGTCCGTGGATATGTTGTAAAACATACTGGAAATACTAAAGGCGACCGTTACAATCAGCGTAATTCCTGCCCTTGTCATGCGTATAGGTGTGTACGATAGGAAAGAGCGTTGTCGGAATTATATAGTCTGTCCTGCCTATTCCGTACAGATACTTTGAAAACTCCCGCAGGACGGTTAAACGTAGCTTTCGCTGTCCTCATGCTCCAAGCGTAAATATCGCTGGCTTTCTCGCTTTATCAGTCCCGTATAGGCGACATAGATACCCACCACTAAGATAATCAGCAGTAGGAAGCCCACATAAAATCGTTTTCCAGTGATATAAGCACTGCTTCACTGGACTTGGGAACAAAAATCATGCTTCCCGACGGTATCGGCAAGCCCAGAGGACGAGGACGGCGAAACCAGAGAAAATGTATGCCTTACCTCAGCGCTTATATGGGGCATGCAGGGTTTAAAGATGCGCTTTATTACATCCATCTGCTTCCTGAAAATCTACTGAGGTCAGCAGCCATTGATTGGGACAGATTTGAAGCCGTCATCCCGGAGGTGGAACATGAATGAGGATTCTATCCTCTTTTATAGGCTGATCCGCGATTTTCTAACCTTATATCTGCCAAGACAGAAAGCAGCCAGCAAACACACGGTTAAATCATACCGTGAGACATTGAACCTGTTCATAGATTACCTTAGCCATACACTGGCATGCCCACTGACAAGGATAGGATTCGGAAGTATTACCCGACAGCACACGGAGGCATTCCTGGAATGGCTGGAAAGGGGGCGCGGCTGCAGTATTACCAGCCGTGACCAAAGACTGTCTGGGCTGAAGTCATTCTTCATATATGCAGCGGAGATAGATAAATCAACGATGTCCGTATGCCAGGAAATAGTTTCTATTCCCAAAAAGAAACAGGGAAAAGTCCGTGAAATAGAATTCTTCAGTGAAAGCGCACTGCAAAGTATCCTGGAACAACCTGATGGCAGCAAGAAGACTGACGTAAGGAATCTGGTATTTATGATCCTTATGTACGATACCGGGGCACGTGTTCAGGAGCTTCTTGATCTGTGTGTCGGAGATATCCACATGGGACACGACAGTCATTATGTAATCCTTACAGGGAAAGGAAAAAAGACACGGATTGTACCGATCATGGAAAAGACCTATGGACATTTGGAATCATACCTTATAAAGTTCCACCCTGGGCCAACGACATCAGACCCCCTGTTTTATGTGGAACGTAAAGGAAACAGGGGATCCATGTCGGAAGATAAATTGAAAAATTCGTGAAGCGGTATGGTAAACTGGCAAGGGAGAAGAATCCGGACGTGCCGGAACATCTTTATCCACATATGTGGCGACATTCACGCTCCATGCATCTATATCGGAATGGTATGCCCTTGCCGCTGGTTTCAGAGTGGCTTGGACACTCCAGCATAGAAACAACAATTCAGTATTACGCAAATGCAGATATATCAATGAAGAGGGAAGCGATTGAAAAAGCAACTTCTGAACTGAATCCATTGTTCAAGGATAATCCTGATATCAATTGGGAAGATGATGAGGAATTGCTTAAAAAGTTATATGGATCAGCATAAAAGATTATCCCGACTTTTTCTTATTTGAATCGGCAATTGATAGGCATTACTGAAGCGATTCAGGATAACAATAAAGTCGGGATAAGTTCTGTTATCCTGAATTCAGGATAACACCACCGTGCATACCGTTCGGTACACGGCGGTTCTCTAGTTTTCACAAATTTTCAGATAACACTCTGTGAGTGTGGGATATCCCCATTCATGGAGTGTTTATTGCTGAGCGCGAATTTAACCATTCTATTATTACTACAGTTCCATATGCCTTGTCGCATGTCTGCATGCCAGGCTATAAATTCCCCGCTCATTCCCAACTCTTTAAGCTTTCGGTATTTCGTTTTGACTTTCTTCCATTGTTTCCAATATATCGCCCTGATTCTGTGACGAAGCCATTCATCCATCTTGTTTACCATGCTTTTCATATCTGCCGATCCAAAGTATTTACCCATCCTCTGATAAACTGCGTCAACTTCAATGCTCTGTATTCATTTCCCCACCCCTTACTTCTTGATGTGAGTTCTTTCAACTTCTGTAACGATAGAAACTGTATCCCAGATACTTTACTGATATGCGCCACTTTAGTTTTCTCTCGGATTACTTTCAGAAAAAGTCTCCCCTCTATATACGGCATGATATTTTCTAAGGTTCTCATTGCACTCTTCGTGCTTTTACATAAAATCATACAGTCGTCCGCATAGCGGACGAATCTGTGCCCTCTTTTTGTAAGTTCCTTATCCAATTCATTTAGCATGATATTACTAAGTAATGGGCTTAATGGACCGCCTTGCGGCATTACATTGTTAGAACCTGCACACGGATATTTGATTATGCAAAAAGTCGAGGAACTAAGCAAGGGACAAGTTAGAATGGCAGCAGGGACAATGTATGGAACTATCGAAAACTTGTTAAAGAAAAATTTGATCACTTCACTGCCAAGCAATGATTCAAGAAGAAAAATTTATAAAAATTAAATTTTTTCTTGATTTGGAAAAAGAGGAAAAATGGCTGAACAAAATGGGGCAAAATGGATATGCTTTTGAAAGAAAATCTTTGTTCTATTATTTCAAAAAAACGAATACTTCAAACGGGATTATTAAAATTGATTTTAGACGTTTTAAACACAATAAAGATTTTACAGATTATATATCAATGTTCGAGGATAGCGGTTGGAAACATATATCTGGTACAAAGTCATCAGGAACCCAATATTTTAGGTTGATTGACAAGGAAAAAAACGAAGATATTTTTTCTGATGTACACTCCCGTGCCGGAAGATATAAGAGAATTGCTGATATGTGTTTGTTTTATGAATTATTGTTTGTGGCTTTGTTTATTGTATCGGTTTCACAGGGAATGGTAGAAATTCAGAACTTATTTCTTCCTAAAGAATGGTATCTTACACCGGGACTATGGGAATTAGAGGGTTTCAGTTTTGTATGGGCTTTTTTATTTGAAACGCCGTTCGCTTTGTATAGAGGCTGTTCGTGGTTAATCTGTATTGTGTTTGCAATTTTAAATGGTATTTTTGCAATTAAATCTTCATTGACTTATAGAAAAAATATTCGTGAAGAATAAAATCCCATAACTATCTATAAAACTCGAACAATGATACGGGAAGATACGGAATTAAAAAACTTCCCGTATCATTGTCCAAAATGCAAAAAAGAAACGCTCATCAATGTCACAGACATGAAAGTCGCACTTGCAGACCGCAAATAGCTTTCCAAATCAATGTATGCCGCCGCATGGATAATACCATAGCAGCGGTTTTCTGTATCTATCGGCTGTCTCTGTCAAAGGATTTCGTTCTTTGTCTCGGCTGGTTTCGTTGTTTGCCCTCCGCCTGAAGCTGTCGCAGTCGTTTCAGCACGCTCTCCCTTTCGGGCGGCTTTGCCTGCCCTTTTGAGGCGGGTTTTTGTTTCTCCCTGACTTGTCGCTCCCATGCGGCAAGGTCACGGTTGTACTGCTCCACGACAGTCTCCGTCTTGCGGTAGGTTGCCATGAACGCCTGCACATCGGGATAACCGTCCTCTCTCAGAATATCTATCAAGCAATACCCTAACGGCAAGCGAAAGCTGAAAACTGTCACCGCCGACCATTTACAGGCATTTATTGACTTTCTAAGCTATGGCGTGGAAAATCCAGATGGATCGACCTCAAAAGCAATGAGCAAAGGCTATATGCTCCTGTTCTCGGCGGTGTTGCAAAATTCCTTCCGCTTTGCGGTATTTCCCAAAAGGCTGATTACTTTTAACCCTATGCAGTATGTGAAGTTAAGGGGCAGGCTCCTGAAGCTGGATCCGCACAATACTGCGCCTGAGGATATAAATTCTTGTCCATTACCGTTAATTTTACCTTGTGCTGCATACTTACTTCATCCTCCTTGACTTTAAAAGCTATTCCAATCAATCACTGTACACTGTTTTTCCATCAATATTGCACATCAAATCCGTTTACAACCCGGTCTGCATAGATTTCCCCCGCGCTTACGTTGAGTACTTAAACTCAACTATCACTACTTCGTTTTTATCAGGATCTTTTAAGCGGACTTCGTCAGTTCCCCAATCATATCTGATGGGATACCTCCTTTTTTCTTTATACATACCATCGCCGAATCAAGATTTTCTGTTTGAAAAACAAATGATGGATATCCTGTTGGCTGCGCATTGAATAGTAGAACTCAACGAGTTCTTTCGCCTGCTCTGAGAAAACATTTGTACAATAGTATCCTGTTATCATCTTCTCACCTTATCAAATTCATTCTCCAGTCACATCAACTGGGATTTAATCATTTATGATTTCATCTAATTCCTTTTGAAGATCATCAGGTATTTTATAATAAAATGTCATTGCGTCTTCTGGAATGGCCATATTCTTTATAACATTACTCGAAATGATCTCTTGAACATATTTACTGTTTTGGAAAGTAATGACTGTTTCAATAAGTTCATAGTCCCTTTCTTCGTTAGGGTCTTGACCATACAGTAATGTTTTTTCCTGATATACAAGCATTTTATATTCGGGTATCAAATCAGATGATAATCTTTCTATTTCTTCCCAATTAGATGTATCCAATAGCTGTTTAACAGCATCTTGGTTATCAATCGTTTTTAAAAGTTTATCATCTTGAACGGAATATAACTCTATTTTACTTTGTTTTTCCCTTTCTTCATTTCTGTGATTAAGTACATTGCCTCCACATCCGGTCAACAACAAAGTACAAATTATAAGTGTGCTGATTATTTTTTTCATAATTCTCCTCACTTCTAAATCCCTCCGTAAATCCAAATTTTCCAGCTCCACCAACTGAAAATTAACTTTCTGTAATATCTGGCACTTCTCTCACCATGTCCGGCATATTTTCAAGTATATCCCGTAAGCATTTTCATGGTCTCTAAATGTGGTAAAGCGTAGATCCCGTACCAGAAATATTCATCATATCTTTTTCTGATCGGAAACGCCAGAACTGGATTGCCAAGGGTTATTCATTTACGTGCCCTGTGCTTTTCTTTTTTCTGCATATACATCTTTTTGTCTGCCGCCTGGACCAATTCTGCAAAGTCGGAAAAACCCTGTCCATCTATCACACCGTAACTGAAGGAAAGCGGTCCTTGGAAGCGATCTGTCCTCCCCTGCTCCGTGAGCATACAAAGAATTTCTTCCATACGGCTTTCTACAATGCTGACCGGAGCCTCCGGAAAAAGCAGCAGGAACTCATCCCCTCCATAACGAAACAGCATATCCTTCCCACTCCGGCATGCATGCCGCAGCTGCCCGATCACCGTCCTGATATAGCGGTCACCCTCCGCATGTCCGTACTGGTCATTCATCTTCTTTAATCCGTCCAGATCCACGAAACAAACGGTTATGGAAGTCTCCCTGCACAGCATATCGCTGCCCACATCCAGGGCATGCTGCCGGTTGTATAACCCTGTCAGCGGGTCCCGGATCGCCTTTTGCAGCAGGCGCGGCTCCTCCTGCCGGTAGATTTCCAGCTCCTGCTCCATACTCCGGTTCTTTTCCCGGTATTCCGCCATGACGCAGATCCGCCATGTGTACCAGATGCCTATGGCAAACCCCATCATGCTGAAAAGGCTGGATTTGATGCTCCATCCCTTCAAAAGCAGGTTATTTGCATCTGTCGAATAGACCAATAAGTTCAGGAACAGATAAAAGAACAGGCATGCAAGCAATTCCAGCAAAAACCCCAGGCGCCGACGGTATTTCATGATCAGACGCAGATATCCCTGAAATCGGGCCCGGCTCAGAACCTGCATAGTAAAGCCAGCCAGAACAAATCCGAGAAATACCGGAATAGCCTTCAGATTTTGGGAACTGCTGATATGATTATCAAAGGCCTGCAAAGACTGCCCGGTGATGATCGCTATGGCACTTCGGCAGAGAATATTAATTGCCAAGCCGTAAATAATCCCGGTCAGCGTACTGAACAACGTGCAGTGCCTGTCCCTATCCGTGTAAAACATGGTTTCACCAAACAGGAGGACAGCAAAACAGAGCCAGTTCATGATCAGATGGAATTCCAGCACACCGAACACAACAAAAGCCATATAATTTAATCCAAAAAACAGAATAACCGCCCTGGTGCGAAGCCCTGGCATCTGCCGCTGTCTGCTGACAAAGTTGAAGTAATTCCAGTGATAAAAGAAATATGCCGCTGCATTCAACAGGATAATGAATACATTGAAAGGAACGAAAAATCTCTCCACAGCTCTGCCTCCTCTCTAGTGCCTTCTGCTCTCTTTGTCCTGGTACATACCCTTATCGGCACGCTCCAACAGTTGATATGCGCGCTCTTGTGTATTTGGATCTACTTCCGCGATGCCGAAACTGAAGGCCGGAATGTGCTCAAATTTTCCCTCCGCAACCTCAGAACGCATTTTCTCCAGTTTTTCTTTCGCATCGGCCTCGCTGCACCCGGAAAGCACAATCACAAATTCATCGCCGCCAACCCTTGCAAATATATCCTTTTCCCGAAGCCGGCCGAGGATATACTGGGAAAACTGCACGAGATAAGAATCCCCCGCGGCATGCCCCTGACTGTCGTTGATACGTTTCAGTCCGTCCAAATCTATGTACGCCAGGGAAAACTGCTGTTTTTTCTCCAAAAGGAGTTCCATCTGCTCCATCAGATACTGGCGGGAAAACAGCCCTGTTAGTGTATCCCTGTCGCTCCTGTTTTTCAGTTCCTCCGTCCGCCGCTCCTGCCGGGCAAGCTTTTGGGACAGCTCCCGGTTCCGGATCTCGCTTCGGTGTTCCACAATGATAGAATACAGATGGAACAGGCAGCGGATAATAAAGAATTCTTTGAGTGCTGCCGCCCCGATCAACAGCAAAGGCAGTAATGACCACGGAATCCCCGCGATACAGAGCAGGCTGTCCAGGAGCAGGAAAACATTACATAACCAAAGGAAAACCATAAACGGCCGTTTTTCTTCACTGAGAGCCTGCACACGGAGTACTTCCTGCAGCTTAGGCCGGTACAGGATAACAATGTCCGCCAAGATACTGATAGCTACAGCAGTTGAGATTGTCACGATCCGCCATCCGGGCTTGTGCAGTATGAGTCCCATCGGTATTTTCACGGCCAAGGAAACCAATCCGATCAATATCATATGAAATGCGATATAGAGAGGCTGGGTAAGGCTTACCATGAAGGTCCCTTTGGACCATTCATTTCGTCTTAGGCACCAGCGGAAGGCATCACATAGAAATGCCAGCACATAGACAACCGTCAGGTGCAGCTCCAGCATACACCATAGACAAAACAAGATCAGTTCGGGCAATATATATAAGAAACTATGGACCAACGTACATTTACGGGCATATCCCAAAGCTATCATTGTCCGAAGGGATGTATACCCCCGGAGCAGATAAAGGGCCGCCGGTATGAGCAGGCTCCATCCAATAGAAATCTCCAGTATTCTCCCCCTCCTTCCCTGCGGTATCTCCAGTTCACATGTTCCCTTGCCGCCATATAGCATCCACTATTTGCATTCAGATTATATATAGCTCTATGTTGTCTTCTTAACTCTCATATTAATGCCATATTCCCGGTCCTTGAAATATATCTGCCGTCCTGTCCTTCACTGTGAAAGTCAGACCATCAAACGTGTGATATACCTGGTCTGTGGTATAGAAAGCTCCGTTCGGCAGAAAAATCTGATACTTGCACCCATAAAGCCTCTGACGTTTTTTTCGCATCCGCTCTAATTCCCAATCCGTAAAGATTAAAATACCGATCACCATCTGAAAAACAAAAGAATTACTCCAGGCATTTAAAAAATAACCCCACATTTATACCTCTCAACAATTTTTTATTATATTGTGTTTCTCCTGGAAATGCAATTGTTGCTTTTGTTAATATGGTAAGAATAGGCAAATTCACCTCCCCTTTCTGGCTATGATTCTAATTCTATTCACATTTCAATCCTTGTTTTGGATATATGGCAATGTATTCCTGTATTATAGCACATTCCCATACAAAATAAATATTAAGAGTATTTTTGCGGACAATAAGCATACCGCCTAAACACGTCCGAAGCCAGCTGCCTCCCCAAGGCCTCGGCAATTTGACTCCGGCAGGAATTATGGACACAAACAAAAGCCACTTTCACCTTCTCTCTATCCATTTATCTCTGTACCTCTTTCAACAGCCTGACAACTTCATCCTTCTTTAAGCACCTTCCCAAAACAGACCACCTTCCCATCTACCACCAGCGCCGGGGTAGTAAGGATGTGAACGACTACCTGTTCCACCGGCTGGGCATTCCCATCCTGGGAGCAAAGGCGCGGGAACGATGCACCCGTCCATTCCTGCTGCCATCAATGCCAGGTCATCACGGACAGCTGCTACATTATACTCAATATAATAAACGATTTCATCATATGGTCCCGCACTTGTCCAGTAATTCCCAAAGTTATTATTTTTCAGTGACGTGATAACAGACCGGGGATTGTACAGCCTCTTGCCGGATTTCGAGTAAAAGCCGTCATACCAGCCCTGTAACCCTTCCCTTGTCAGGCACGGTTCGGCTGTACAGGAGAGGTATCGGTCAAATAACATGTCCACCTCGGATATGGATACCATTCCCTTTGAACAAAATGAATTTAACGCAAAATGATTTAAATTTATTATCTTGGTGATAAAAAAGGTGATAAAAATATCTACCAAAGCCCCTTGATTAAGGAAAAGTGATAAAAATGACTAAATAATATTAATTTCGGAAAAAAATAGGTTCTGAATCTAAATTGAAAAAATCCTCAAAATTTTTATCACTTTGTCATGCTTGTAACTTCTTTATCCAAAGGTTATAATACCTTTATAAAAATAGGATTTTGTCTACATAGAAAAGAGGCTATAATGCAGCTATTAGAATACTTGCAGCTACAAGATATGAGGCTGATGTTATGAAAGTGTAGATAAATAAGGAGCATTGGGATGAACGAAAAAATTTTATTGGTTGACGATGAAAAAGAAATAGCTGATTTAATTGAACTCTATTTGAAAAATGATGGGTATACCGTATACAAATTTTATAACGGTATGAATGCTTTGAAATGCATTGAGGAAACGGAAGTGGATCTGGCAATATTGGATGTAATGCTTCCTGATATGGATGGTTTTCGTATTTGCCAGAAAATCAGAGAGAAATATTATTATCCTATTATTATGCTTACTGCAAAAGTTGCTGATGGAGATAAAATACTTGGACTGACCATTGGTGCGGATGATTATATTACGAAGCCGTTTAATCCGCTGGAGGTTGCCGCCAGAGTTAAAACACAGTTAAGGCGGTATATGCGATACAATAATTCTGTTCAGCAGACCGTGGAAAACAGCGCATATGATATTCGCGGACTGATTATAAACAAAAATAACCATAAATGCTTTCTGTTTGGCAATGAACTGCAATTAACCCCCATTGAGTTTTCAATACTTTGGTACTTATGTGAACATCAGGGTAAGGTGGTTTCATCCGAGGAATTGTTTGAAGCAGTGTGGGAAGAAAAGTACTACGATAACAATAATACGGTTATGGCTCATATTGGAAGACTGCGCGAAAAAATGAAGGAACCGGCAAGAAGGCCAAAGTTCATAAAAACGGTATGGGGGGTCGGATATACCATTGAATAAGAAAAAGCAAAAAATCAGCAATGAATATAAAAAGCTTAAAACAAAGATATTTTTAAGGGCATTATTATTGATGATCGGTGCTGCTGTCATTTGTTTTTTGATTTATAATATATTTCTGCAGGGACGTTTTGGAAATTTAGTTGCAGGACTTTTAGATCGTTTTCTCTACAGGGATCATCAATTTGCATTGGACGTATATCAGCAAACCTTTGTAAATAACAGGGATTTGTTTCTGATAATAATATTAGTAATCGTGCTTTTGATAGCACTGAGGATATATCTGAATAATTTCACGAAATATTTTAATGAAATCAATCGTGGTATAGATGCCTTGATCGAGGAAAATACAGGAGAGATTGTTTTACCAGTGGAGCTTGCCGCAACAGAAAAGAAACTCAATTATATTAAGCATACGCTTAAGCAGCGGAAATTAGCAACAGAGCTTGAAGAAAAGAGAAAAAATGATCTGGTCATGTATCTCGCACACGATTTGAAAACCCCTCTTTCATCCGTGATAGGGTACTTGATTCTGCTGAGGGATGAAAATCAAATATCTGAGGAATTAAGGGTGAAATATTTGTCGATTACGTTGGATAAAGCAGAACGGCTGGAGGATTTAATAAATGAATTTTTTGAGATCACTCGGTTTAATATATCTAATATCACCCTTGAATATGGGAAAATAAATTTGACAAGAATGCTTGAGCAGCTGGTATTTGAGTTTAAGCCTATGCTAGAGGAAAAAAACCTGAATTGTGAGCTTGATGTTCAGCCCGATATTATACTGCAATGTGATTCAAATAAGTTACAGAGAGTATTTGATAATCTGCTGCGCAATGCTGTTCATTACAGCTATGAAAATACAACTATTAAAGTAACTGCCCGGCAGACAGAGGATAATGTGGCGATAGGAGTGACCAATGAAGGCAACACTATTCCCAGAGAAAAGCTGAACAGAATATTTGAACAGTTTTACCGTCTGGATACAGCACGCAGTTCAGGCAGCGGAGGCGCCGGCTTGGGACTGGCTATTGCAAAAGAGATTGTAGAACTGCACCACGGGACAATAACAGCACTCAGTGAAAATGGCTTAACCTGTTTTGAGATTGTATTACCTCTTTCGTAGGAAAATTGTAAGAAATTTCGTTGAAAAATAATTGAATATCTTGCGGGCAAACAAATAAATGACACTTTTGTTCTTGGTACAATAACTGTATCAAAGCAAAAGTGTTTTTGTTTTGTGCAGAAAAGCAAAGGAAGGAGCAATTTATATGCCAAGAAAGAGAGTAACACAGGTGTTCCCGTTTATGCTTCCCTTCCGAAAATGGCAGAGAAAAAAATTGTTTTATTTGAAAATGAGATGGGACGGGAACAGCTACGCAAAAAAGGTATCTGAGAAGAATTTGCCATACACGGTATTTGAAGCCTCATCGCTTATGCTGAATGAAAACAGCGGGTTTGACATGAAGTACCAGCTCAATAAGGTGTACAATCTAAAGCTTGCGGCAAAAACAGTCAATAAGGTTGTAGTAGAGCCAAATGAAACATTCTCCTTTTGGCAGCTTGTCAGGCAGGCAGACCGTGATGAGCCTTATAGAGATGGCCTGATCCTTGTTGATGAAAAAATTACAGCCTCTTACGGCGGGGGCCTGTGCCAATTAAGCAATATGCTGTTCTGGCTCTTTTTGCACACGCCTATGACAGTTACAGAACGCCATGGACATGCTGTTGATGCATTCCCTTCAACTACAGAAGATCTGCCTTGCGGAACAGATGCCACAATCAATGAGGGATGGCTGGATTTGAAAGTAAGCAATGAAACGGACAATACCTTCCAGATAGAAATCTGTTTTGATGATGACTATATGTATGGCCGTATTTTGTCCCGAAGCCCTGTAAATATGGAGTATTCGATTTATAATGCAGCAGTCTCTTATATTCAGCGGAACAAGAGATTTTACCAGACTGCTTCGGTCTGGCGTTCTGAGAGAGACAAGAGAACAGGCAGTCAGACGAAAAAAGAATTATATGTAAATGAATGTGAAATAACTTATGAACTCCCAGATGAGATAAAAATTGAAGAACGAGGTGTATGAAATGCAGAAAAAAAAGATTGCCGTTATTTTCGGAGGTAAATCCACAGAGTATGAGGTGTCCCTACAATCGGTGTCCTCTGTCTTGGAAAACATTAACAAGGAGTTGTTTGAGGTTGTTCCTGTGGGAATCACCAGAGATGGAGAATGGTATCACTATACAGGAGATTACGGCAATATTACAAACAATACCTGGTTTGAGGACCATAAAAATCTGTATCCTGTTGTGGTTTCTCAAAATTGTTCTGTGAAGGGATTTTTAGAACTTTATGAGGATAGGCATACGATTCTCAAAATTGACCTGGTATTTCCTGTGCTGCATGGGAAAAACGGAGAAGATGGTACTTTGCAGGGCTTGTTTGAACTGGCAGGTATTCCTGTTGTAGGCTGTAATACGCTGGCTTCTGCACTCTGTATGGATAAAGACAGGGCACATAAGCTTGTGGGTGCTGCAGGAGTTTCCGTACCAAAATCCTTAACCTTTGAACACATTGATATGGAGGAGGCATTAGTCAAAATCGAGGAGGATTTAAGATACCCTCTTTTTGTGAAGCCTGTCCGGGCAGGTTCTTCTTTCGGGATTACTAAGGTTGACGCAGTAAAGGAACTCAAAGCTGCTATAGAACTGGCATTTGAACATGACTCGGAGGTTATTGTCGAGGAAGCCATTGACGGATTTGAGGTGGGCTGTGCAGTGCTCGGCAATCATACTTTGACTGTGGGACGCGTTGACGAAATCGAATTGTCCCGGGGGTTCTTTGATTTTAATGAGAAATATACGCTGAAATCCTCAAAAATTCATATGCCGGCCAGGATCGACAGTGGGACCGAAAAAAGGATACAGGAAACAGCAGTAATTATTTATAAGGCACTTGGCTGTTCCGGGTTTGCACGTATGGATATGTTTTTAACACCCTCAGGTGAAATTGTGTTTAATGAGGTGAATACAATTCCTGGATTTACTTCGCATAGCCGTTATCCAAATATGATGAAAGGCATCGGATTGTCTTTTGCAGAGATGCTGGACAAGCTGTTGGGGTTATATGTAAAACGATGAAAAATATAGTACTTCAAAAAATTGATATTTATAGTGGAAATCTGCTGCTGGTTAACGCACACTATCCCTTGAAAACTGCTGATATAGTTGGCTTGACATCTCTTGACCCGCGCTCTACGCAGATTCTTATGAAACGTCATGCAGTAAATGTTTTACTTATGATACTGCAGAAAATCTCAGCGGGAAACGCAATTGTTCCTGTGAGTGGCTATCGTTCAGCACAGGAGCAGACAGCTATATATGATGATTCATTGAAAGAAAATGGCGAGGAATTTACCAGAAAATTTGTTGCTTTGCCAAACCACAGTGAGCACCAGACAGGTCTTGCTATTGATTTGGGCCTGAACAAAGAAGATATTGATTTTATATGTCCTGATTTTCCATACGCAGGTATCTGCAATGATTTCAGATATGTAGGCTGCCCTCACTCACTAATCATGAAGGATAGAGGATTCTCCCTCGAAGAATATACAGACTTTATAAAAGCCTACCGGGAGAACAGCAGGTTTGTCTATAAACAGGCAGATGGAAAAGAAACGGAAGTCTATTACGTCCCTGCGAATGATGGGGAAATACAGCTGAATATACCGGAGTCCAGCGTTTATCAGGTTTCCGGCAACAATGTTGACGGATTTATTGTGACGGTTTGGAGGGATAATGATGAGCGGAAAAAAGTATTATACAGGTATTGACTGCTTTCGTTTTATCGCTGCTTTATTAATAATTGCAATCCATACCTCTCCTCTCACGTCCTTTAGCGAAATGGGTGATTTTATCCTCACACGGGTTATGGCCCGTGTTGCTGTTCCTTTCTTCTTTATGGCCTCTGGATTTTTTACCATTTCCAGATACACCTGCAATGCCCGGAGGCTTGCTGATTTTATAAAAAGGACGGCTGTTATTTATGGGGCGGCTATATTGCTCTATATACCTGTCAATATTTACAACGGTTATTTCGGGATGAAAAACCTTGCCCCCAATATCATAAAAGATATGGTATTCGATGGTACCTTTTATCACTTATGGTATCTTCCCGCATCTATGATCGGCGCCGGAATCGCCTGGTATATGGTCAAAATGCTTGATTATAAGAAGGCATTTGCGGCGGCAGCACTTCTCTATCTCATCGGTTTATTTGGTGACAGCTATTATGGTATATCGGAGAATATTTCGGTCTTGAACGGATTTTACTATCTCGTTTTTCAGGTGTCTGATCACACACGAAACGGTATATTCTTTGCCCCTGTCTTTTTTATAATGGGTGGATTTGCAGCGGACAACTATCATAAAATAAAACTTCGGGAGAGCATCTGCGGTTTTGGGATAAGCTTTGTACTGATGTTCGGAGAGGGAATCCTGTTGCATTATTTGGATATGCAGCGCCATGACAGCATGTATACATTTCTGCTGCCGTGTATCTATTTTTTGTTCAGCATACTTCTGAATTTTAAAGGAAAACGTTTGCATTGGCTGCGAACCTCTTCCCTGATTATTTATATCATTCATCCTATGATGATCGTAGTAACACGGCTTTTTGCCAAATTGTTTCATTTACAGTGGCTGCTTATAGAGAACAGTCTGGTACACTATTTTGTGGTCTGCCTGACATCCGTAATATTCAGTGCGTCGGTAATGGTATTGTGGAATAGATACAGGCTGCCAAAAGCAAAACAGGCTTCAGGTACTGACAGGGCATATATGGAAATTAATTTAACCAATTTAGAGCACAATGCAAGAGTTTTGAAAAAGGCCATGCCGCCAAAATGCAGGCTGATGGCTGTTGTAAAGGCTGACGCATACGGACATGGAGCCTTTTTGGCTGCTGCACACCTTAATAAAATCGGTGTCAGGGATTTTGCGGTTGCCACCATCGACGAGGGGATTAAGCTGAGAAAATGTGGTATCCGCGGGGATATCCTTATCCTTGGATATACAAGTACAAACCGGGCTTTGGAACTGAAAAAATACGATTTAACCCAGACCTTAATTGATTTCCAATATGCCAATGCCTTAAATAAGCAGGGTGTGGCTGTAAAAACACATATAAAAATTGACACAGGCATGCACAGGCTGGGAGTATCGGACAAAAATATTTCTAAAGTCAAAAGTATTTTCAAGATGAAGAACATAAAGGTTTGTGGAATCTTTACTCATCTGTGCTGCGCAGACAGCCTCAGACCGGATGATGCTGCATTTACCAAAGAGCAGATCGACCGGTTTTCTACTTTGATCGAGGCCCTGAAAGAAAGGGGCATCCCTATACCGAAGCTGCATATTCAAAGCAGTTACGGCCTTTTAAACTATCCATACCTTAAGTGTGATTATGTAAGGGCCGGAATAGCGCTTTATGGCATTCCAAGCTCCCTGAAAGAGGAAACTCTGCTTAAGCTTGATTTACGCCCTGTGCTCACCCTGAAAAGCAAAGTGGTGCTTGTACGGACTATAAAAGAGGGGGATACGGTCGGATATGGAAGGTGTTTTAAAGCAGAACGGGACAGCCGGATTGCAGTATTGTGCATTGGATATGGGGACGGCTATCCCAGAGGCTTATCATGCAGTGTGGGCAGAGTACAGATTCATCAATACATTGTACCTGTTATCGGCCGTATCTGTATGGATCAGCTTGTCATTGATATCACAGATACAGAGGATATTGCTGTGGGAGATACGGCAATTCTGATAGGCGGAGAAGAGGATAACGAAGTATCGGCACCTTCTGTTGCGGGCCGTTCCGGAAGCATCAGCAATGAGCTGTTATGCAGAATGGGAGCAAGGCTGGCTGTAGTAGAAAAATATTCTGTCAACTAAGAGTAAAAAGTATCCGCGGTCAGTTAAATGGCACCATTCCCGCCACAATTGAGGGGCAGGAGGCATCTCCTGCTTCGCTTATTGATGGTTCTTCCATAGATCTGAATGCTATGACAAAGGGCGGGGACATTGGTGCTGCTGGTTCTGGCACTGAATCTGAAAATCATTCGTCCGGTCCTGCCCCTGCAGCAAACAGTCAGCCACCTGCCGGGGAAACTACCGGAGAGGCGGGCGGTGATATTGTAATGGCACTGCCGGAAGAAGGCGGTGCAGAAATTGGTGCAAATATACCGGGTGGCAAAACCCAGAGCACAGCCGAGCAGCCCAAAGAGGAAGCTGAAAGCTTGAAAAACCAAACGGAAGGATCGTCTGCCAGTTCAGATGCCCAGAACCATGAAGGATTTCCACGGATTCTGCTTTTAATTGGATCTGCTGTCCTGCTGATTAGCGGTATTGTTTTTGCAAAACTTTATACTTAAATTAAACAACCTCTGTCCTGATGGACGGGGGCTGTTTTGTCATCTCTCCAGTAAACGAAAAGTTATTCAGACGTCAGGCAAACTGTGCTATACTTATATGGTATAGCGAAAAAGGAACCGTGTGCTCCACCTGCACTAACTTCTGCTGTTGACCGTTATGCCATAGACTGCGCCTATGACGGGGAGGATGCTCTGGCGCAATACAGCATTAACAATTATGACCTCCTCATTTTAGACCTTAATCTGCCCAAACTTGACGGGATGGAAGTATTGCGGCGAATTCGTCAGCAGGATAAGACTATGCGTATACTCATCCTTTCTGCGCGGAGCAGTGTTCCGGATAAGGTCGCATTGATCAGAGGCAGCTCCATCAGAGAGTTGAATAATTGCCAGAGGCTACGGGAGAGGTGCTGCAGCTTACTTCGTCTTTTAACAGCATGATGGACAGATTAGAGGCTTCCTTTGAAGTACAGAAAAACTTTTTCTCAAATGCCGCCCATGAACTCAAAACTCCCCTGGCAGTCTTAAAGACTTCCCTGCAGGTGCTGGAAATGGATGATGAGCCTTCTATCCTACCGTGCAGATCAATCCCGTTCCCAGAAAATTCCGGGTTCTGGTCTTGGGCTTTCCGTTGTGAAGACAATTGTAGAGAGCTGCGGCGGTGATATTACATTGAAAAGTACAGTAGGTGTTGGAACTGCGATTACCGTCATCTTATAAATAAATGCCTGCCGTATAATTCCAGGCAAAAGCGCAGACTATAATTTTACATTTACATCTGCTGTTTCATCAAGAATGCATCTCAGATACACAAACTAATTTTAATTCGTCGGAGGGAAACGAAATGACTAAAAAATATAAAATCATGATTGGAATCCTTGTCCTCTTTCTCTGTATAGCTGCGGGAGGCTTCCTTTATTATAAAATGGCTGCTCCGCCGGGTGAAAAATTCCTGGCTTATCATAATGAGGAATTGATATCCAATATCGACAGCCAGCTTTCCGGTTTGGATATGGCCGGTATCGTCCGGAATAAGGAAAAGTATGTAATTGAACAAGAGATTGCAGATATCCAGGACAATATAAAAGATGGCAGCCTTACCTATGAGGAACTGACAGCCATCTGTCTTTATAGGATCAAGACCCTGGATCAAAATAAACATGGTTTTAATTCCGTCCTGACCATCAATCCCCATGCGATGGAAGAAGCCCGCCAAAAAGATCAGGAGCGTAAAAGCCGGACAGAAAACACCTCTGAAATATTCGGAATTCCGGTTCTGTTAAAAGATAACATCAATACTTCCGGAATTCCTACCAGTGCCGGCGCTGCTGCACTGGCAGATTTTATTCCTGCCGAGGATGCTGATGTTGCAGCCGGTTTAAAAAAACGCGGCGCTATTATTTTAGGGAAAAATAATCTTTCTGAATTTGCCGGATACATGTCCAGCATAGCCCCCGCCGGATACAGTAACGCAAAAGGACAGACCATCAATCCTTTCGGGCCTTTAAAAATATCAGCATCCGGCTCCAGCAGCGGAAGCGCTGTTTCCGTAACTGCCAATCTGGCCCCTGTATCTATCGGCACAGAAACAGACGGTTCCATCGTTGCACCCGCATCCGCAGGCTCAGTAGTTGGCTTTAAGCCTACCCGTTCCACAGTCTCCGGTACAGGTATTCTCCCCCTCATACGGCAGATAGATACCCCTGGCCCAATCACAAAGAGCGTCCAGGATGCAGCGGTTGTATACAATGCCATGTCTGATCAGGCTATCACCCCTGCATGGGATAAAGAGTATCTGCAAGGTAAAACCATCGGATTAACCAGCTATGAATATAATGACAAATCTCAGGTAAGTATCCTGAAAGAAGCACTTCAGAATGCAGGTGCAAAAGTCATCGATATTACACTCAGCCAAGAAGGAGTCTTTATCTTCAGCAATATCCAATTGACATTCAAAAAAGATTACGAAGATTTTGCCAGTGTTTATGGTTTGCCAGTCAAGACCCTGGACAACCTGATAGCCTTTAATAATAAAGAAAAAGAGACAAATGCCAAATATGGCCAGGACTATCTCGAAGAAGCGGCAAAGAAGGAAGCCACAGATTCTGATGAAATCAACAAAAGTATTAAAAAGGCCGAATCCGTTCTAAATACAGCCTTTAGAGAAAATGATCTGGACGGCATTGCGTTTTTAAACAGTACGGCCTCCACTTTGCCTGCAGCGGCAGGCTTCCCTGAACTCACACTCCCTTTAGGGAGGGATAAGGACGGTGTACCACAGGGAGCCACCTTAACCGTTCCATCCGGCGAAGATGAGGCGCTGTTAAAAATGGGGTATAGTTTTCAGGAATATACAAAGGGCCGCATAAATCCACTGGAAACTCCCTAGTGTAACAGCCAGTTGTAATCACGTTTGCTACACTAGGTTCAATATGGGCTTTACTAACCCTATCCTTCAGAGACATTATAATCCACCGCCCGCTTAGGCTTCTCAATGCTTCGCCGGGCGGATTGTCTCGAATAGTTTCGCAAACGTGGATGTGAACAATCAGCACCCACGCCTAAATCCTCCAAGAGCTGCTTTATCTGCCCGCACATCTCGGCCTTGTCTTCAACCACCAGTGCTCTCCGCTTTTCGTATTTCTTCTCATCCTTAGCAACATTTTCATATAGCTGGCTAAATCATTATGGAAAAGAAATCGCTGTCCTCATACGGATAATCATAATCCACTGGCAATTGGTCCTTTGAAATCTTATGAAACCCGGCTTTTTCATAAAATTGATGCGCTCTGTCTGTATTTCTAGGGGTATCTAAAATTATCTTTTTCACGCCATTCTCTTTTGCAAAGCTCAAAAGCGTTTCATATAATTGCCGTCCTAAATGGTGCGGTTTTCCGCGGTAGGGTTCATAAACGAAAAACTTCTTCAGAATAGCAAGGCCGCTGCTGTACATCATTAGACCGATGGATCCAGCTACTTTCCCCTGCTCCTTTGCAACCCAGAAATTCCCGCCATTATCCAAATATTTTTCTCTGATATGTAACAGTTCTGGCTGATCGTCTACGGATACAAGAGGGCGTGTACCGTCATTTTGACAATGCAGGACAAGCGCAATGATTTCTTCACGATCCGCTTCGATATATGTTTGAATTTCCATTCTGCCGCCTCCTCATAGAATATATTGATTTTCTTTTCTTGTGGAACCGTTTTTTCTACTGCCGCCGCAGCAAATTGCCTACCCTAATTTCTCTAAAACCCATTTTGCCATTTCTCTAACAGCTTCCTCCTGATCCAGGCATGCTTCTTCAATAGCAGTAAGATATTCCGAAGAATAGTTATTTAGCATGGCGTTAAGAGCGTTTGTTTTAAACTTCCAACATCTTTCAACTGGTATATACCAGAATGCGGGTTGTATGACCGTTTGTAAATAATCATAGTCCGCTTTTACAATTTGCACCAGCGACAGATGTTCGCTCAGTTCTGTTAAATCGGGAAAATTTTCTTCCCCTTTCCAGGCGTTTTGGTTGTATGGGCAGCAATCCTGACAGCGATCGCAGCCGTATACCCAATGGCCAAATTTATCTCCTAGAGGTTCCTCTTTTAAATCCCAGCCGCTCCAGGTGGTAAGACAGGAAATACAAGTATCCCGGCACATCATATAAGGCTCGGATAAGGAGTTGGTGGGGCAGGTCTTTACACAGCGATCGCAGTTTTCGGCACAGGAACGAAGATTGCATGGATTGATATATTCTAAAGGCTGGTCAATCAAGAATGCCTCTAAGTATTGCCAGGAACCTTTTTCTGTGTATAAAAAATTATTTTTCCGCACGATACCGATACCGGCTTTCATAGCTGCCCAGCGTAATGAAGTAATGCCAAAGTGCCGATCAAAGGCAATCCGGAAACCTTGCTTCCTTAAGTGATTTTCCAATGCGATACTGGTTTTATAGCCGTCTGATTTTTCGTTTTTCCGTCCATCTGTCAGGTAATATTTCGCGAAGCGACCCTGTAAGCTTGGAGGAATATGATATTTACCATACCAGTATGAGCAAACAATGATTGCTTTCGCCCAATCAAATCTTTCCTGCGGTACTGAAAAAGAACGAAACTTACTTAGATTTTTCTCGGTTTCGGGAAACCTATGGATTCGTTGCTCCAATTTGTCAGCGTACCCCGACATTTGGCTTACCGGAATAATACCGCATTTATCATATCCAAGCTCTTTTGCCTTCTCCACAATCTGCAATGCTGTATCCATTAAGCTTTCCCCCACAATGCCTTGACATATCACTTCCATAAAAATATAATAACATACATAGACTGTTTTGTATTATAGAATTATTAGAATCATTAATTCATTTTTTATGAACTATTGTTGTGAGGGAGAATTATGGAGATAAAATATCTTAACACTTTTAAAGCCATACTGGAAACTGGGAGTTTTCAGAAAGCGGCTGAATATCTTAACTATGCACAATCTACCATCACCCTGCAAATGCAGGCGTTGGAGCAGGAGCTTTCTGTAAAATTGTTTGAAAAAATAGGTCGTAATATGAAGTTGACACAGGCAGGGAAAGAGCTGATTCCATATATAGATGGTGTGATTGAAGCTGTTCAGCGATTGGAAAATCATGGAAAGGGCAATCAGGAGTTGACTGGGAACTTACGCGTCGCCATACCGGAAACCCTTCTTGCTTATCAAATGCCACAGATTTTGAAGCGATTCCGAAACATGGCCCCTAATGTAACATTGTCAATACATTCTTCAAATTGCTATGATATACGGGCACAGGTGATGAATGGGGCCGTTGACCTCGGCGTCCACTATGATATTGGCGGCTACGGAAATACTATTGTAGCTGAAAAACTACACCATTACGAGTTTGTTTTGATTGGCAGTGTAGAGCTTGATATGACAGATATAGATTTTATCACAGAAAATCAACGAAAAGAACTATGTTTACTGGCCGATCAAAGCAGCTGCTATTATAAGAATTTCCGTGAATATTTACAGGCCAAAAACATTATTTTAGAAAGTGAAGTCAATCTTTTCAGTACGGAAGCAATAAAACAACTTGTAAAAGAAAAACTGGGAATTGCATATCTCCCCCATTTCACCATAGAGGAAGAATTAGAAAATAATATCATCCGGGAAATCCCCACCGCTATCCAAAGCAAATGGGTTGGGACAGTATGTACATATCATAAGAATAAATGGATGACACCTGCTATGCGTTTATTCCTACAACTTCTTAAGGAAATAGAGACTCCTATCAGTGGAAGTTTAGCATTATGAAAAATTTTAGAGGGTACATAATACCCCGCGATCCCGACAGTTTCCATATGACAGTTTTCGCCTTTCCAGCCGGCGCAGCCCAATGTTTTAATGGCTGCGCCGTTTTTGCTTCAAAACTCGAGATCCCTATTTCTTGAAAACGCTGATCCTCATCAAGCACCGCCAGATATTCCGGATTGGTGGATAGCGCTTCCGCCCTACTTCGGGCTCACGCTCACCTTTTCATTGTAAACATACCCATATGGCATGAACCGGCTATTCTGGATCTGCAAATACTGCTGTTTCGCTGTCCGTACGAATCGCTGTGATATTATCGTACCAAATGCTGCCCTCTACGGTATCGCCTTCAAAATATTCATTATCAACCGCATTTACCCATAAACCAAAGCTTGTAACCTGTCCGCAGTCATTTACCAGACCGCCCTTGGGATTGCCTGCTGTATCACGCTGGCAGAATTCTGAAAACGGAATCGTTACTAAGGTTGGTTTGCCTCCCCGTAGATTATAATCATCATATAAATTCAAATATACTTCATAACAGGTATGATTGGCCTGAATCTGAATAACGGTCTTCTGCTGTTTACCGTCCGGAATTGTCCAGAATTGAAGTGCATTACAGTCAGACCAGTCAACATTCTTATTGATCGTAGCTCCTGCCCAGCCTTCGCTTGACTCTTTGTATGTAAACTTCATAGCATGACCATCCTGAGCTTCGCCTTCCTTGTTTGTCAGATTCAATACGATTGTGCTGCCTGAAGCTTTGTTTGTTGCCCATACACGGTTCAGCATACTGTCCATACCAAAATAGCTTTCAAAATCATCTACCATATACGGATCTGGCTCTTTTTCCCCGATATTAAAGATTGCTGTGATTTCTGCCAGCTTTTTATCTTGTTGGTAAAGGATTATCTTTCCATTTGCCGCCTCTCCAAGCTGGCTCAAAATCTCATCTGTCAGTCTGGCCGTAGCTGTTCTTCCATCCACATCCGTAACCAGTTTAATTTCTTTTGTTCCATTAGAGACTGCAAAATGGACATCTGTTGTTCCTTCACTGAGCTGTGCTGTTATGTCAGTCGCTGAAAGTATACGTTTCCCTGCGGTTGGCGTGGTGATATAGCCTGTTGCTCCCCATTGGTTCACAGATGGTGAAGCTGGTTTCTCTCCGTTTATCACCTGTTCCTGATCTGCTGCAAAAATACTCTTTTCATTGTTGTAAAACCTTAGAAATCCGTCCATCAGTTCATGTCCGTGAAGAATTCCGTCCTCTGCTTTTGAAACAACAAAAGGTGTATAATAATTACTCTTAGAATCATAATTAGACCATACCATATAGTATGCACAGTCATATTCCGGTTTTGTGATAATATCCAGAATCTCAGTAAACCATTCCGGTCTTTCATTTCCGGTTTTCTTCATTGCACTGTTCGTAATACCGGTTTCTGTAACTGCAAATAATTTATTATGCTCCTTGGCAAACTGATCTGTCAGTTTTACTACTGTTTCAAAATTCTTCATAAACGAATAATTTTCATCCGCAGATGCTTTGTCATCGTAAGTATCAAATCCTACCATATCAACAAATTCATCTCCTGGATAACGCTCTTCGTATTCCTGCATGGTTGTTGCCTCAGACCCTGGTCCATATACATATAACAGATTATGTACATCTTTTATATCACGCAGATACTCTACTGTATATTTAAATACACTCTTATACGTTTCCGCATCGCAGAATGCCTTTCCCCACCAAAACCAGCTTCCGGTATTCTCATGAAACGGCCGGAAAAGCACCGGACCGTCCACCTGTTCGGCATACTCGGCAACCAAATCCAGAAAAGCCGTAAACTGGGGATTATACGCGCCGCCCGGCAAGATCTGATTCATACAGTCTCCCTTTAAATGATAGGAATCTGCACTGCTGTAATCATAACGGTCATATGTTTTGGCAGCTGTGCTGTCTTTTTCCACTGCAAATGCAAAATTAGGCATATGACAGGACAGTGTCATGACTGCGCCTTCTCTGACTGCCTCATTTGACAACAGTGCTGCTGCTTTAATATTTCCTTCCGTTGTATCCGGAAGCTGCTCCTGACCCGGATAACGTGCATTGTATTTAGAAACAAATCCGGAAAACAGTCCGCCACAGTCCAGACCATTGATGGCTGCCAGAGAGCCTGTTATATCTTTTGTGTCAGAATCTGACAGATCAGAAGCCCCCGCCTTCAAAACGGTATCCTCCATATGTCCATAAAGAGCCGCATCGGATTGCCCAATTGCTTTTAAATACTGATAGAGCGCTTTGGTAGCAGCATCCGCATCCGGGTCTGCCAGTGCAATCTCATTTGCGTAATCATAGCTGTTTCCATTCACGGTAAGAGCTGAACCATTTCCTGAAATATTTGTCTCAGTCTCTGCTTTCTCCGCTGCATCTACATAGACATCCTCAACTACAGGAGTATAGAGACGGATATTATCAAAGTAAAGCGCTCCCTTGTAATCTGTGTTATTGCCCACCATAAGAATCATCAGCTTATCCGGCGTTTCTTTATTTGCTGCAGCAGAATCAATTTCAAAATTTATCACAGCTTTCACTAATCCATTCCCCAGATCTTCTGTCTCCATATTTTTTATTCCGGACATCTGATCTTTCAGAACATCTCCGGCCACACCCTTTATGGTGATATTTCCTGTGGTCATGGCATCCTTTTCAAAATAAAATTCAAATCCCAGCATGGCCGAACCAGAAAAGTCTATACCGCCCTCCGGTGAAACGCTGATAGCCGGCTGTACCCATCCGTTATCCACATCGCCGGAATAATCCATATTCACCTTCAATTTTCCATCTTCCACGCTGCAGACATCCTCGGTTGCTCCATGATAACTGTCTGTTGCCCAGCTATTATCAAAATGCCAGCCCTGAACAGTGTCATCCTCGAAATCCCATACCTTCACATCTGAAGCAGGCTTTTGCTCCTCAGAGATAAAGCGGATATTATCCAGCCATATATCTCCCTTGTAATCCGTATTGACACCGATTAAGCAAAAAGTAATGCCATTAACAGTACCATTTGCCTCATCACACTCCAATATAACCGGAAGTTTTTTTATCCCATCCACAGTCTCTGCTTTTTCCAGATCAAGGATGGTGTCATTTACATTCAGAGCATCTGAATTTACCGCCATTTTAAAGCCGCCGCCTGTCATCTTTGTTTCATCGTAGCAGAAATCCAGTGTAATTTTTGTTACCGACTCAAATTGGATACCGTCATCATTCCAGTCAGAGATTGCCATTTTACTGTAGTCCTTATCCATATCGGCACTGTAGTCTACCGTAACCTTTACCTTACCGTCCTCTGCGGATACTGCGGAATTTTCTGCACCTGAATACTGAAACTCCCATCCTGCTCCGTAATACCAGCTCCCGGCGTCTTCCAAATTACCGGTTTTTTCCAAACTATTGATTTCTTCCAAACTATCGGTTTCTTCTGCATGACCGGTTTCTTCGTCGGCATTCGTTGTCACAACCGGAACCGTATTTGCTCCTTCCGCAAATACCGGCATACACATACTTGCTGTCATCAACACTGTCATCAGCATGGCACACACTTTTCTCTTCATATTTTCACCTTTTCCTTTCTCCGGGTCCCCCCTGTTTCTTATCAGAATCAGATCAGGCTGGCTGCCCCAATGATTCCCGCTTCCTTTCCAAGCGTTGCCGTTTCTATCTCCGGAAGCTGACCCTTTTCTCTTCCGAAGCATCCTTCTTTCATCATCTCACGGAGCGGTGAAAGAAGTGTCTCTCCCTGCACAGAGATACAGCCTCCCAGCAGCACCAGCTGCGGCCGAAAGATATTTACCACATTGACAATTCCAACTCCCAGTCTTCTGATATACAGCTCTACAATTTTCTGAAGCCCTGCATCGCCGTTTTCAGCACCTTCAAAAACTTCCTCTGGCGGTAAATCTCTGCCGATGGCGCGCTTTACGTCGCGATTCAGTGCAGTTGCCGATGCATATGCTTCCAGACATCCCTTTCTGCCGCAGGTACATGGTTCTCCGCCTTCCACAATGACCATGTGTCCAATCTCGCTTCCGCTGATCCCCTTACCATCATAGATTTCACCATCCAGAATAATGCCGCCGCCCACACCGGTTCCAAGCGTTATCATAATAACATCCTGACATTCCCGTCCTGCGCCCGCAACTGCCTCTCCAAGTACAGCACAGTCGGCATCGTTGGCAATCCGGATTGGTATAGGCAGGTATTTACCCATTTCTTTGGCAAGTTCTACCTGCTCCCAGCAAATATTATTTGAGTATCTTACAATCCCATTTTTGCGGTCCACGGTTCCCGGAACACCAATTCCGGCTCCCACACATTGATCCATGGAAATCCCCTGCGTGTCCAGAAGTTTAAGAACACGCTGTCCAATCTCACGGATGATCTCTTCTGCCGGATGATTTGCATTGGTTTCCATCACTTCTGATGCAAGCAGCTTCTGATGGATATCTACCAGTCCAATCTTTGTTTCTGCTCCTCCAATATCCACTCCGATATGTACCGGCGCTGCTTTTGCACGAATAGTCGTAATAAGTGCATCACAGGAGCCTTCAATCGTATAAGTTCCGCTCCCTGCTGCCAGAAAAAAGCTGTCTCCTTTTTTGAACTCCAGTGTTTCACCCTGATTATAAATAATTCCTTCTCCATCTAACATCAGGATGCTGGCAAAGGAGAGATCGGACACGCTGCCCTCCATCTTCTTCATGACATTTCCGTCTAAGTTTAACTTATCGACAGTAAAATAATCGCAGTCCGCCACATGGGGATAGCTTCTCTTATCCTTTACAATGGGCACCCGATTGGTCACAGCAAGGGCTTTCTCAATATGAAGGTCTCGCTTTTTCCCGTCTCTTCCGATTCTTCCATAGTCGTATACACGATATGTTATGTTGGAATTCTGCTGAATCTCCGCGATGAGTATATCTTTGCCAATCGCATGAATGGTACCGGATTCAATAAACAGTACATCGCCTTTCTGCACCGGTACGGCATTGAGGACTTCCAAAAGTGTATCCTCCCGGATTCTTCTGGCAAATTCCTCTTTGCTGATCTCCTTTTTGAATCCATAGTACAGATATGCTTCTTTTCCGGCGTCCATCACATACCACATCTCTGTCTTACCGTACTGCCCTTCATTTTTTAATGCATAACGGTTGTCTGGATGCACTTGAATAGACAGGTTGTCTCTGGCATCAATAAATTTTGTAAGAATAGGAAAATCACGAAAACGTCTGCAGTTTGTTCCCAGCATTTCTTTTCCTTCTGCGTCAATATACTGCTGTAATGTCTGTCCGGCATATTTCCCATTAGCTATATAAGATGGTCCATCCGGATGACAGGATAATTCCCATGTCTCAGCCAGCACTTCCCCGTCATATTCCTTACCATACTCTTCTGCCAGACGATGGCCGCCCCAGATATAATCTTTACAACTTGGTTTTAATTTCAATAAACACATATTTTTCTCCTGTATTGATTCGGATAATTGCCGCAGCGCAATTGTTCCGTGCCTTCACAATTAACTGCTTCGCGGTGCACAGACTTACGCAGTCAGTCCCTCAACCGCTTTTTTCAATGTCTCAAGCCTTACAGCTGCATCCTTATCATTTTGCCCTCTTACGCCAATGTAAAATTTAATCTTCGGCTCCGTACCTGATGGACGGATACAGCACCATGCCGCATCTTCCAATTCAAAATACAGCACATTGGAGGCCGGAAGTCCTGTTGTCCCTTTCACATCTTTCGTCAAATCAATCCGTACATCTTCTTTATAATCTCTGAACTGCGTTACCTTTAATCCTCCGATGTTCTTTGGTATATTGTTTCGGATACTTTCCATCATAGATGCAATCTTCTTCGCACCATCCAGACCTTTCAATGTTACGGTACAGAGCCCTTCTTTATAAAAACCATAGGTTTCAAACAGCTTCTCCATCTGGTCAGCCAGTGTGATCCCCTGATATTTGCACCATGCGGCCACTTCACAAAGTGCCATAACCGCAGCCACCGCATCCTTATCTCTGGCATGCGTCCCGACAAGGCATCCGTAGCTCTCCTCATATCCGAATATGTATTCATGTTCATGATTCTGCTCAAAGAATTTGATCTGCTCACCGATATATTTAAATCCTGTCAGTGTTTCGATCAAATCCACATTATACGCTTTGGTTATCTCACGGGCCATCTTGCCCGACACAATGGTTGTAACAACCGCGCCGTTCTTTGGCAGCCGGTTCATTGCTTTCCTCTGTGACAGGATATACTCCAGGATCAGCATGCCGGACATATTGCCTGTGAAACTTACATATTCCCCTGTCTTTGTATTTTTCGCATATACCCCCAGGCGGTCTGCATCCGGATCTGTGGCAAGCACAATATCTGCATTCACTTCCTTTGCAAGTTTCAGGGCAAGTGAAAATGCATTCTTATCCTCCGGATTGGGGCAGGATACTGTGGGGAAATTCCCGTCCGGGAGCTCCTGTTCTTTTACAACATATACATGGTTGAAGCCAAGCTCTTTTAACACCCGCCGGACCGGAAGATTTCCTGTTCCGTGAAGGGGGGTGTATACAATCTTCAGACTATCTGCAACTTCTCTGATAACCTCGGGATGGAGTATCAGTTTTTTAAGCGCTTTCATATATTTGTCATCCATATCCGTGCCGATCACTTCATAAAGTCCCGCTTTTACTGCTGCATCTTCTGTTGTTGTCTTTACCTGACTGTAATCTGTAATCGCACTGACCTCTCCAATGATTTCCTTATCTTTCGGGTGCGTAATCTGAGCGCCGTCTTCCCAGTATACTTTGTAGCCGTTGTATTCCGGGGGATTATGGCTTGCAGTCACTACAACGCCTGCTGTACAGCCAAGCTCACGAAGAGCAAAGGACAGTATTGGTGTCGGGCGAAGGGACGGGAAAATATATGCTTTTATTCCATTTGCAGCCATACAAAGCGCCGTTTCTTTGGCAAACTCCGGGGACATATTCCGAGAATCATAGGCTATGGCAACACCCTTTTTCTCTGCCTTTTCCTTCAGAATGAAGTTTGCAAGTCCCTGGGTTGCCTTGCGGACAGTATAGATATTCATGCGATTTGTTCCGGCACCGATAATTCCACGAAGCCCGCCTGTACCAAACTCTAAATCTCTGTAAAATCTCTCTTCGATCTCTTTTTCATCTTCTGCAATGTTACGCAATTCTTCTTTCGTGTCCTCATCAAAATATGAGTCCTTCAGCCAAAATTCGTAAATTTTTCCTGCGTTCATTTTCTCTCCTATCTGCCTGCCCGGCCATCTCTTATATTTATCACTTCCATCCGATATTTCCTCTGCCCTATCTTCTTCCATCCGTTTTCGCTTTTACATACACTTTTTAAAAATTTTTCCGAACAGCTCGGCATTCACCCTTGCTGCCAGCGAAAACCCAGCCGTAAGATAAATGGGCGCCGTAAGCTGCATCACGGCTCCTCCTGCAAGGAAACACAGAACCGGGATCAGATTTACAAATACAATGAGAATGGTGCAGGGGAAATGCCTCACAGCCATGAAGGCTGCATTTCTCCAGATGTTTTTTGTAGTGTTTTCAAACTGTGCCTGTACCGGAAATACATAACTTGCAAAAATACACCACACACTAATCAAAACGCCTGTGCCTACGCCCCATATGCTCCATTCTCTTCCCAGATACATAACATCAAAGATCAGGACACCGCCAATAACTAAAAACGGCAGCCAGCTTGCAGTTCCCTGCTTCCACTCTTCTTTAAAAGCTTCCAGATATTCCTTCACCGGATAACTGCTCTCCTTCCTTACCCGCCGCAGCATCACACGGTAAAGAGCTGTCTGTGCTGTTCCGATTGTGATAACAGGAATGCAGGTAAGCAAAAATATTAAATTCAGCAAAATCATATCTCCCAGATTACCCATACAACAAAAAAATGGATGATCAATACTCAGTTTTTTCAATTTTGTTACCTCACTCTATTTTTATCCACAGATAAAATTTAAAAACTTCCGGCACTCCGCATGATTGATTCCTTCTTTCGGAAACACCAGAAGTAAGTTTTCTTTCTCTAATTCTTCGCTGCTATTTTTCAGATAATCCTGTAGTATGGTTTCGGATACAGAAACAGCAGATACACCATTCACATCCTGCCATTCTGTCTCCGTATCTGTTTTTTCCTGTTCAAGCTCCTCCGCTGAATAAAACTCGCCGCCCACTGACACACAGTACCGCAGGAAATCCTCTGACATTACGACTGCATCCAGTTCTCCGCCGGACCATTTAAAAAACAACTTGTCAAAAGAGCTTTCATTGGCATCCTCCAGATGATAGCCCGGATAAGAAATGTGGTAGTCAGAATCTATAACCACTGATTCTGCCTCCAGATCCGCTGCACGGGCAAATGCATCTTCCAGTTTTTCATCCCGTTCATAGTCAATACGCTGGTTGACCAATGCACATAAAAAGGCAGGAGGCTGTTCCGGGAAGACAAAATGAACAACTGAAAACACCACAATCCCTATGGCTGCCGCTATACCCAGCATGTGATACCAGTAATAGGTCAGTACATACTCTGCCCGTTCCCGGCCTGTCATGCCACTGGTATTTTCTTTGATTTTCTGCAATATGTTCATTCTCTCATCCCGTCCTTTCTCCTGTGTCTTACTGATTCAGGAGCCTCAGATTTTTTTTGATCAGATCACACCGCTGTTTTACGCAGTCCGGTGAGCGAAGGGGATCCTCCGGTGTACCAAAGAGATAATCCTCCAGCTTGTCAATGGTTGTTACGGCCACATGCATCCTTGTATCTGAGGATGCATAGTAGATATAAACATCACCGTTTTCTTTTGCTACAGCGCCGTTTGTAAATACCACATTGGATACATCACCAACACGCTCTTTCCCCAGCGGAACTAAGAATACTCCCGATGGTTTGGCGATAACTTTGTCCGGTTCTTTTAAATCCGTTCCGAAAAGGTAAAGCACATACCGCAGTCCGGCTGCTGTATTTCGCACTCCGTGTGCCACATGGATCCAGCATTTCTTTCCCCTGATCGGCACAGCCCCGGCTCCGTTTTTCGCTTCTGTCAGCGTGTGATATACTCTTCTGCTGATAATTTTTTCCTCATCGATCACTGCGTGGCAGATATCCTCACAAAGACCGAATCCAATTCCTCCGCCGCTTCCGGTTTCAATAAATCCGTCCATAGGCCGGGTATAAAATGCATACTTTCCGTCTACAAATTCCGGGTGCAGAACTACATTGCGCTGCTGCGCAGAACGAAGAGTCTTCAGGTTATCCAGACGCTCCCAGGTTTTGAGGTCTTTTGTCCTTACAATCCCTGCCTGTGCAACTGCAGCAGAAAGATCTGCGTCATCCGGATCCTTACTCTCTGAGCAGAAGACACCATAAATGTAACCGTCCTCATGCTTTGTCAGACGCATATCATATACATTGGTTTCCTCCGGACAGGTATCCGGAAGAACTACCGGATAGTCCCAGAAGCGGAATCCGTCAACACCTGTCTCACTCTCTGCCACCGCAAAGAAGGACTTTCTGTCAGCGCCTTCCACACGGGCTGCCAGATAAAATCTGCCGTTCAGCACAATCGCTCCTGAATTCATCACGGCATTCACTCCAAGGCGTTCCATAAAATACGGATTTGTATCAGCATCAATATCGTACTTCCATGTGACCGGGATGTGCTCTCTTGTCAATACAGGATCTTCGTACCGGTCAAAGATTCCATTATAAAAGGAACTTTTTCTGTTTTTTCTCTGGATCATCTGCTCCAGCTTTGCCTGCTCTGCATAATATTGGGGATGAATCATTTTTCTGTCCTCCTGATAATCTCCATACACATTCTTCCATTGTGATACGGACATTTCCATGGTTCTGCAATTGGTTTCCTGCTAACTGGTTTTCCGCTTTTGTCCAGATCCCAGTACCACTCGGCACCTTCCCGTTCATCAATTACATATTCTTTGGTATAATTCCAGATATGTTCTGTAATCTCCAGGAAACGGGAATTTCCGGTTTTTTGATAGCAGTTATAGAATCCCACCATGGCTTCCGCCTGCACCCACCACACATGGGTCGTATCAACAACACCGAGAAAACACTCGTTATTCATTGCCTCTTGATTCATTGAAACATCACAAAGTGCACGCTCTGCAATTCTCTCAGCAATTCGAGTGGTATATTCCGATGTTTCCGCAAGAAGCTCTGCGTTTTGTTCATCCAGAGATTCCTGTTTCCCGTCACGAAGCACCTGTACTGCCCGGTCAAGCAGCCATGAGGCTTCAATATCATGTCCATAGGAATACAGATCCGAAATGGTCCGCATCTCTGTATCGAAAAACACTTCTAACTGCTGCGTATCCTCACGGTATACTTTTTCACGGAAAATCCGAAGACTTCTGTAAAGTGCTTCTTTCACCTTTTCATCTCCTGACACCCGGTAGAGTTCCGTATATGCCTCCAGCACATGAAGCAGTGTGTTCATGGTCTTATCTGCCAGCAGTCCGTTCTCAGACAGTTTTTCGTTATCCTCCGGTTTCCAGTCTCTTGTAAATGATTCCAGATAACCAAACGCATCGGTACAGGATTCTTCGATTCTGTGAAAGAGCTGCCAGGCCAGTTTAAGCGCTTCCCTGTCTTTCGATGCATCATAATAAGAAGACAAGGCATAAATTGCAAAAGCCTGACTATATGTATGCTTTGTCTCATCCCCCGTTTTACCATCAAAGGTTACCGACCAAAATACACCGCCGCATTCCGTATCCCAGCAGTATTTTTTCAAAAAGTCATATGCATGTCTGGCATACTCCAAAAGCCCTGCATCTCCAAGTGTCATATACGCATTAGCAAAGAACCAGAGAATACGGCTGTTCAGAATGCAGCCTTTTTCACAGGTCTTGTCCACATGAAGCTCGAAATCCACATATCCGTAATAACCGCCGTATTCCTCGTCTTTCAGCTTTTCCCAGAAAGGAATAATATGATGTACAAGCTCCTGCTTTACTTCCTCTCTCATTCCCATACCTATCTCCTGCCAATCTCTGTATCGTTTTCTCTTACCATACTGTGTTCTTTGATATAAGCTGCCAGCTCATCTGCATAGGTAAATGCAAGGCATACATAGCTGTCTGCAGCGCCGTAATAGACTGCCATTTTATTTGTTTTACTGTCATGGATCGTGGCACACGGGAAGGTTACATTCGGCACAAATCCACGCTCTTCATACCATTCTTCCGGTGTCAGAAGGAAATTCTCACAGCGGTATTTTACAATGGATGGATTATCAATATCTAAAATCGCACCACCGATACTGTACACATATCCATTACAAGTTCCGCTGACTCCATGATAAATCAGGAGCCATCCTTCACTTGTCTCAATGGGAGCGGCTCCTCCTCCAATCTTCACTGACTCCCACCATTCACTGCTCTTGCCCATAACATGACGGTGTTTGCCCCAGTACACCATATCTTTACTTTCAGAGACAAAAATATCTCCGAATGGTGTATGGCCGCTGTCACTTGGCCGCGAGAGCATCATAAATTTTCCATCTATTTTTCGCGGGAAAAGAACCGCATTCCGGTTAAACGGAAGAAACGGGTTCTCTATTCTTGTAAATGTTTTAAAATCCGTGGTTTTTGCCATACCAATGGCTGCACCATAAAAATCCTGGCACCAAATGATATAGTATACGTCCTCAATTTTAACCAGACGGGGATCGTATGCATACACCGGCATAAATGGATCTCCATTTTCGTCAACAAAAGAAATCTTCTCTTTTTCATTTTCCCAGTGGATGCCATCTTGGCTTCTTCCCATGTAAATGTATGGGATCCCGTTCACCTGTTCCCCCCGGAACACACCGATAAAAGCACCTTCATAAGGAATCACGGCGCTGTTAAAGATTCTTGCCACCCCTTCTGCCGGATTTCTTCCGATGACCGGGTTTTCGCTGTAACGCCAGATAGGAGCACCTGTCAGTCCTTCCGGCTTTTCCTGCCATGGAACATTTGCCACTTCCGGGCTTATCAACTTAAATTTACTCATAATAGCTCTCCTTATTTTTCTTATTTATTATCCCTTGACTGCCCCTGCTGCCATTCCGCTGTATACCTGTTTCTGGAATACCAGGAAGAAGATCAGGATGGGAATAATCGTTATAATTACACCGGCACAGATATAGTTATACTGGTTACCGTAAGGTCCTGTAAAAGTATAAAGCGCTGTGGATATGGTCTTCAATTCCGGAAGCTGCAGATACAGGTTGGATGCGTAATATTCGTTATACACGCTGACACCTTTCAGCACCAGAGAGGTTACGATCGCCGGTTTTAAAAGCGGAAACAGAATCCGGAAGAATACCCCAAAATAGGTACAGCCATCCATGATCGCAGACTCATCCAGCGAGGTGGGCAGATTTTCAAAAAACTGCAGGAAAATATAAATGGAAATAATATCTGTTCCCATCAGCACGATCATGTATCCATACAGATGATTGATCAGATGCAGATTTGTCATGATTTCATAAATTGTCACCTGCATTGCGATACCCGGAAGCAGGGATACAAACAGGAATAATCCTTCAATCATACCGCGTCCCGGGAATTTGAATCTGTTCAGTATATATGCCAGCATAGACCCCACAAATACGGAAACGGTAAGCACCACAAGCAGTACCACTGCCGTGTTCAGAAACCCTCTCAGCATGTTTGCCTTTTCTAAAGCAATCCTGAAATTTTCAAAATTGCCAAATGTAGCCGGCAAATCCAATGGTGAAGTCGCAGCATATTCTTCATTTGTCTTAAATGCAGTCAATATACACACACTGACCGGAACCAGTGCAATTACAGATGCAAGAATCAATGATATATATTTAATTACACTGAATATAATTGCAGCAGGTTTCATCTTCTTGAACTTCATCATCTGACTCCTCCTTTCGCCATTGCACGACGTTTCTTCTCTTCTTTCTTTCTGCGTCTTACAGCTGCCTTGGACTCATCACTGCTGCCATCATCAAATGCATATTTGAAAAACAGCTTCTGTGCCACAGTACAGATAATGATGATCACCAAAAGTACCAAAGCCATTGCACAGGCAAGACCGACTTTCTGGTTTTCATGAGCAAGACGGTTCATAATAACGAAGTATGTACCGGTTCCCATCTGACCATTTGTGATAACATATGGCGGTTCAAATGCACTCAGAGAACCACTGATGGAAAGTATCAGATTCAGCACAATGATGGATTTGATACTTGGCATAATGATGTACCGGAACTGATGCCATTTGTTTGCACCGTCCAGAGATGCTGCCTCATAAAGATCTGTATCCACAGACATCATGGCTCCCAGAAATAAAATCATATTCTGTCCTGTATATCTCCATACAGAAGTTGCCACCAGGGCAAAGTTATTGATACTTTTATCCTGGAGCCACAGGGGGATATCTTCCAGATTTATACCAAATGCCTGAAGAATTGTATCCAGTACATATCCTCTTGCATAAAAGAACTTAAAAATAAAGCCGACTGCAATACCACAAATTAAGTAGGGGAAAAACATAGCTCCCTTAAATACAGATTCTCCTTTTACTTTGAACACCATCATGGTTGCAAAAAACAGCGACAGAGCTAGCTGAAGCACCGCGCCGCCCATGTAGTAAACACTGACGAATAAGGAACCAAAAATATCGGAGCGTTTAAATACATCCACATAATTTTTAATACCTACAAAAGTTCTGGCTCCCAGATATTTCATATCATAGAAGCTGAACTGAACCATCTTACCAAAAGGTATATAGGTAAACAAAAGCAGAAGGAAAAGGGGCAGAAACATAAACGTGCAAATAACCAGTCTCTTCTGAATCCTTCGGCTCCCAATCCACTCCTTAAAGCTTTTTTTATCTGTTTTCGGATCACTCATCGTTCTCTCCTTTCCAACAGGTCCGGCCAGTAAGGGCGGCCGCTTCTGCAGCCGTCCTTTGCCGGATATTATACGCTCATTTGTTGTAACTACTCTGTGATCTCCACACCGAAAGACTCCTGTGCGGATGTCCATTTTGCATTCCACTCATTCATCAGGTCATCCAGGGACTTGTTTCCGTAAAGCGCTGCTTCCAGAACCTCTCCTACCGGATAATCGCCGCTTAATACTTCAGCGGAATTACGGATATCATCGTAAAGACTTTCTTCGCCCTTCTGTGGTGCATTATCAGAAAGCAATTCTACGCCATCGAACTCTGCCAGAGAATCCGGAAGCTCTTCCCCTTTCAGTGCCGGAATACTTCCCTCATCGTCAAAGATGGGTGACTCTTCCAGAAGCCATTTTACATAAAGCATGGCTGCAATTTGGTTATCTGTTGCTGCGCTTTTATTAATTGCATATGCATAATTTCCACCGGATGCTGCAGACTGTTTTCCGTTTACAGTAATGGGGAATGGCATATATCCAATATTGTCCGCATTTGCAGGATCAATATCTTTAAACTGCTGTACACACCAGGAACCAAGTACCATGGAACCAATCTCACCATTATTGATCATTGCTTTGGAAGATTCCCAGTCGCTGGATGCGGGATCTTCTTCTACCAGTTTTTCTTTTACAGCCTCATATAAGGTATAGTAAACTGCATAAGGGCCGCTGTTTTCTTCATTCTTTGTGAATGGATCCTTTGCATGAAGCAGTTTGTTGTTTTTGTAATCCGGATCTCCGTTAGATGCAATTCCCACATAATCATTCCATGCTCCCATGGTCCAGCCTGCGGAGAAATTTGTATACAGAGGAATGGCATCTGTCTTTTCCTGGATCAGCTTCAGATCTGCAAGGAACTCATCCGGAGTCTTCGGCAGCTCTGTAATCCCTGCGTCTGCCCATACTTTCTTGTTATAAGCAACTCCGCCTGCTGTTCCTCCGTTTGGAATTCCGTATACAGTATCATCATAGGTTTTCTCTGTAACAAAATTATAAATTCCATTCAGAGTTTCATAATCTCCCAATGGAGTAAAATAGTTCCCTAATTCACCCTTATCCGCTGTAGATGGAATGAAACAAATGTCACCCCAATCTCCGCTGGTCAGTCGAAGTGTCAATGACTCTTCATAATCTGTCACCGCATCATATGTAACTTTGATATTCGGGTACATCTTCATGAATTCTTCTGCATATCCCTTATATACGCTGTCTACAATGTCAGTACGGTTGGTCAGGATCTTAATATCAGCCTTTAAATCCTTATAATCTTCTCCCAGTTTAATCTGGTCGATGGTTGGCACTTCGGTATTGGCAGTTCCTCCTGTCTTCTGGTCTTTTTCTCCGCATGCTGCGAGTGAAAACACCATGGCTGCCGCAAGTCCAAGACTTATCATTTTTTTGTTTTTCATAATTTTTCTCCTTTTAATCATATTTAATTTATTTTTAACTTAATTTAATTTTACATCACACGGATATTTTTTTCAAGTATTTTTAACTTCATCAGGCGTTTTCGGCATATATCAAAATTTAAAACTAACTTTTTTAGTATATTTGTACAATTATATGGCTTAAACTCTACTTAATTTTAAATTTAATCATTTAATACCAATAAACCAATTCTGCCTGCCTTTTAATCTATGATCAGGGCAAATAAAAAACCCCTTTTAAAACAAGATTCATATCCTGTTCTAAAAGAGGTTTTACTCTTATCTGTATGCTATTCTTTCAACTTGACACTTCGCTTAATTACCATATGACCAGATACCACATCCATCCCTCTGCCGGACTTTGGATTACGAATTTGTTTTAATACCTTTTCCAGTGCCACCTTTGTCATAGCTCTGGTGTTTACTTCATAAGTGGTGATCTTTCTGTCCGCAAGTCCCGGATACAGATAGTTATCAAAACCAACGACCGAAATATCCTCCGGCACTCTGAATCCCCGCTGCTGTAGCTGTTCCATCACCATAACAGCCGCCAGATCACAGTTGCAGACAAATCCCTTAGGCAGCTTTTTCGGCAGTTCAAAACCCATCTGCCCTACTTCATCACGGTCTTCGATCACCCACTCCGGATGGATATTCTTCCCGTGCAGCATCATGGACTTCATAAAACCACAGTAACGGTCCATAATACTGCTTGTAGCGAAAACAGATCCCACAAATCCCAATTCATCAATTCCCTGCTCGAATAGAAATTCTGTCATGAGAAACATTCCATAAAAGTTATCTGTTACTACTGCATCTTTGGCAAGCTCTTTGTCGTAAAAGTCAAGGAACACCACCGGAACCTGTGACATTAATTTTAATTTTCGTATATAATTCTTATCAATTTCTCCAAGCACGATCAGTCCGTCTACTTGTTTCTCCTCGATACAGGAGGGCATCCGCAGCGTCCTTTTCTCATCTTCCTTTTTCAACACCTCCACTGCAGTAAAGCAGTGCTTATCTGTCGCAACAACCGCCAGTTCCTGATACATCTTCCAGTAAAATGTGGTATACTGTGCCAGATAGTTCTCCGCGATCAATACCCCTATTGTCCGGAACTCTCCTGTCTCCTTCTCCGCCTTTTTAGCAGGTAATGCCAGATAGCCCATCTCCTGGGCAACCGCCTGGATCTCCTCCCGCAGTTCATGGCTGACTCCCTTATTCCCAGCCAGCGCATTATGCACAGTTACGGTGCTGACACCGGTTCTCTCTGCAATATCCGCCAGTCTTACTTTTGCCATTTTATGCACCTCTTTCGGTCTGTTTAATGCCTAAATTATAATTTTTTTAAGTTAAAATGTCAATCAATCTCTGTATTACCCGTATGAAATTTTATAACTGTTCAGCAGGCCGGCACATTTATTACGCTGACCGTAAGAAAGCGTTCAGCGGCCAGGCAAAACTCCCATCGCCAAAGGCAATTTTGCACGGATTTTTACTCGTAACTATGAGGAAATTAAACAATTACGAAATTTTTATAAAATGATACAGCCTGCTTACCGCGTCTCCCCACATACCTTTGACCAGGAATCCACCCTTCATGAGCATTTCCCCTGTGTATTTTTCCTGCGTACCTTCCAGCATATACATTGCTGTCAGATCCAGTCCCTTCAGCCTTACTTTTCTGCTTCGGCTGTTTGCAACACCTCTGACCTGTACATAAGTCATCAACACCTCAGACCGGTCCTTTGCCGCTACCAGATAACAGTCATATTTTCCATTATCCGAGTAAGATGCAATACGGTAGTAATCTCCTTCCCGCACCAGATCATTGTATTTGTGATACAGTTCCGTCTGTTTCGGGATCATTTTGCGGTCCTCTTCCGGGATTTTGGTAATATCCAGCTCATATCCGAAAGTTCCTGCAAGAGCCACGTGCCCTCTTGTCTCAAATGGCGTGATACGCCCTACAGAATGATTCGGGCAGTCACTGACATGAGCTCCCATAGCAGAAAGCGGATAGAGCATTGCCGTTCCCTCCTGAATCTCCAGACGTTCTACTGCATCTGTATCATCGGAACACCAAATCTGCGGACTGTAGTAGAGCATTCCCGGGTCATACCTGGCCCCGCCGCCGGAGCAATTTTCCAAAAGAAGTTCCGGAAACTCTGTCAGAAGCCTTTCCTGCATCTGATATACACCCAGCACATACCGATGAAACAGCTCCTGCTGAGCGTCCGCCGGCAGATAGGCACTGCCCATATCACTAAGCTGCCGGTTCATATCCCATTTCACATAGTCAATCGGAGCACTTCTGAGAATCTTGGCTACAGATTCATAGGCATACTCCACAACTTCCGGATTAGCCAAATCCAGCACATACTGTTCTCTGCTCATGGTAGCCTGACGCCCCGGAATCTGGATCGCCCAATCCGGATGTGCTCTGTAGAGTTCTGAATCCGGCGAGATCATCTCCGGTTCAAACCAGATTCCAAACTGAAGACCGATTTTTTTCACCTCTTCAACCAAATGACGAAGACCTCCGTTGATCTTCTCCTCATTGACAGTCCAATCTCCCAGAGAACAGTTGTCACTATTTCTCCTGCCAAACCAGCCATCATCCATGACGAGCATCTCAATTCCGTCCTTTTTGGCTTCTCTGGCAATATCCAACAGCTTTTCCGTATTAAAATCAAAATATGTAGCTTCCCAGTTGTTGATCAGGATCGGACGTTTTTTATTTTTATAGGGACTTCGGATCATGTGGTTTCGATAAAAGTCATGAAGAGATCTGGTCATTTTTCCATATCCTTCTGCCGAATAAACCAAAACCACTTCCGGTGCCTGAAATGCCTCTCCTTCCTTAAGATTCCAGCAAAATTCCTCCTTATGAATCCCCATCACCATACGCACTGCGTCAAATTGGGTCTTCTCTGCCTGGCCGATGAAATTTCCCGAATACACAAAATGCATCGCATAGACTTTCCCCTGTTCCTGTGTCGTACCCGGTGTTGCAAGTGCAAGAAACGGATGTTCCTGATGTCCGGACTCTCCCCTTGCAGACGAAACAAGCTGTTTCCCATATCCGATTCTCCTCTTTTGGATGTGGCGTTCTCTCGCCCATGATCCGCACAGCGTAATCATATCAAAGGACTCATCGTCCATATCCAGGCATGCACTATAGACTTTTTCTAATTTCAGATGCCGTTTTCCTTCATTTATAATTTTTACACTTCTTGTTATGACATCTTCTTTTTCAAAAACAGAATAGGCAAGAACAATTTTTACCTGCAGCACCGGATCTGTACAGGTGATTTCCAGTGTTTGTACCTCATCCTCTGCTCCAAAAGAAGCCGGAAGACCTTCCAGGCGCGGCTTGCCGTCTCTGATCGTATACGACTCATACAGAAATTCACTTCCCATGCATCCGGCTTCATTCCGGATGTTAATACAGCTTTCACGGTAATCTCCAACCCCTCCTGAGGGATATTCCATAGGAAAAAAGTCAAGAAATGAAGATTTTTCTCTTGCATTCACCCCTGGTGTATAGGGGGGCTCTTCTGTCCTGAGAAGATAATACGCATCCTCCGCTTCCATCCGTTCTCCATAATAGATATGTCCTACATATCCCTCCGGGGAAACCCCTATTAAATAGGTCGTCTCCTTTGTGTCCAGCTTGAAAATTTTAGTTTCCTCGTTAAACTGAATTGTCATTTTATAATTCCTCCTCCTTATTTTGAGTGTTGCTTCACTTCTTTTCTATATTTTTTTGTGCAGCTCCCCCGGCAGCAGCGCCTTCTCCCCATGGTCTTTTATTCATAACTAATGCTCCTCACAGTGCAAATGGGCAAAATATAATATCTTTTAAATAGTTTGCGTTTAATTTAATTTAACTTTTTTTAACTTAATTTCACTTTATCATTTTTTATTGCATCCGTCAATAGCTAAATGCTTGAGTTTCCGCAGTTCCGTCCACAGAACCACCATTGCTGTTTCTAAATATACATAACTTTTTAAAAATGCCCAAAATATGAGGAATCCTATCCCTTTTTGATGTAAAATTAAGCTACTAAACAAAAATCTCACTAAACAAAAAGAAAGGGGATTCCAAATGAAACGAGAAATTTTGACTTTTTCCAATAAATTTTCAAGAAAGCTTCCAAAACCTCGCTGTCGTCGATATGGATAACAGGCTGAGCAGGACACCACATTTTAGCTTCCTTGGGGGTGCCCTTTGCAAGATGCTGAGAAGGCGGTCAACGATGTTGATTTTCCTGGAGGTTTCATGAAGATATCAATTCATCCGGTACAGAGTAGCCACCTTTTCTCTGAGAACCTGATTCAGTTCATCCTAGAGAATAAAAAGTCATATCGTCTATATCTACAAGGATGTGCATAGTAACGAGTTTAACATGGCCTTCTACAACAGGTTTCCAGGGGGGGGATTTTACTTTAGCAGGGTGATCGCTGTATCATTGTGTTCCGCCCACGCCTTTTGCTCAGGACCAAATCAATCCAGTTTTTGTTTTTCGTCACAGCGACTTTCAATTGTTGTTCACCCGGATCCAGTTAGGGATATCATTTATTCTCATAAAAGGATTTTGGCATAAAAATTACCCCCTAAGTAGATTTTGGTTATTTACCTTGTCTGCTTAGGAGGTATCATATCATAATTGCTTAGTGCGACAGCCCCCACTTTTATTATATTTACTTACATAAAATCTATTTTAATCCCTACAATCTGACCATTACGCCGAGATGTCATGATTGGGTATGTTCCGTCTCCTGCACCCGTCGATGATATAACGCCTACATTTTCGCTGAGTCATTATATAACTTTACCTCTGCAATACCATTTAAAAGGCATAGGTCATTAAACGCATCCTCATCTGATCTGGTTTTTTATACCTGTGTGATCTAGAAATGCGCTGACGCTCTGCAGGGCAGCCCCCTCGTATTGTGCAAGAAGGGGACGCAGCAGAGCAGAAAAGAATTACAGGACACAGTGTCCCTTGGCCTGCAGGCAGTTTTTTACTTCACTGATGCAGTCTACATGAAGGATCATAATAGGCATTCCCGAACTGCGGTTGAAAGAAAGATAGAGATAGTCCACATTAATGTTGCTGTCCAGCAAGGATATCAAAAGCCTGTCCAAAGCACCAGGATCATCATCCAGCTCCACCCCCAGAACATCTGTGTCACGGCAGATAAAGCCCTCTTTAGAAAGTGCGTCAAGCGCCCTTTGCGGGTCAGAGACCACCATGCGGATAATGCCGTATTCGGCACTGTCGTTGGTGACAGACCCCATAATATTAATGTTTTCTCTTGCAAGGATACCGGTGACAGACTGCAGCATTCCTTTTTTGTTTTCTGCGAATATGGATATTTGCTTAAGCATAGATTCCCCTCCTGAAAATCAACTTATGTTAGTAAATCGTAACTGTTCTGTACCGCCACAGTTACACAATTCTAACACAAGTATATGTTCTGTCTCACGGTTCTGTCAACCTATTTTAAAAAAGCCGGAAACCGGAAAAATACCCGGGAAGTGTCCCCGGCAGCTGAGACGGGCTGTCGGGGGCGGATTCATTCTTCTGTTTCCTCTGTAGTTTGCGGGGGCTGCTCCAGTATCTCCACAGGTTGTTTTTGTATGGATTTTTCTATGATGGTCAATTGTCCTTTCGCCACACAGACATTGTCCAGAACTTGGATCTTTACATTGTTTGCTTCTATCCGGACATCTTTTTCCCGCAGTGTTTCCAGCAGGAGGTCAAGCTGTTCCTGCGCTTTCTTTTCCGCGCCTTCCTTTGTATATTTGTAGGGCTTTGTGACGCTCTCGTAATCTATACAGCTCCCATAAAAAATGGGAAGGCGGAAATTTTCGGTCACTCGCACCTGATGTAGTTTTGTCACAGTATCAAACTGGTCAAAACGGTTTTCCCCTTTCAGGTTGAGCACGTAATCTCCAAACTGCAGAACCGGGCCTTTTTTGGCTTCACCGGTATAGACATTTTTTTTGAAATGCATATTAAATTCATGGTAATACTGCATCTGTGACTGAATGTAAATATCTGCGTCAGACTCCGTATATTCATACCCCACCACTTCTTTACTGTCATTCATGATATCTACTCTTCCTGACACCAGTGTCTCACCCTTTTCGCAGGTCTCCCCCACCTTTTTGCACGGTGTGCCCTTTCTGGTGATCATGGAAACAATGGTGCCTGATTTTCCGGCAATTATACTGCTGGGATTCTCTTCTGTCTGTTTGATCATCTTGTTTGCCGTGGCATTTTCTTTAACTTCCAAAATGAGCCGTGTACCGGATATTTTTGCGGAAACCCAGGTGATATCAGGAAATTCCTTACGCATCTGTTCCGCTATGTAAGAGCAGTCCACATTCTTTTTTAATATGCCGTGATGGATTTGGATTTCATCCAGATAATTGAGTATGGTCTGGGTGCTGTTGTGGCGGTTGCCCTCCACATGAATATTCCAGATATGCTGGGATAATACCATCAGCAGGCAAAAACCTGCTAAAATGCCGATAAAAAATGCCTTTCTTTTTTTGTTGCGGTAAAAAAAGAAGGGCAGTCCGTATTTTTTTATGATTTTCACACGGGAACCGGTCTTTCGGCATATGGGCTTCATCTGGTAGAATCCGGAAATACTTACATTCATCTCATAAAAACCGCCGCGGTTCTGCAAATCCCAGATGGGGATGTTATGGTGGGCACACATATTCAGGAAACGTTCCGGGCCGCCGCTCTGCAGCCGGATGCGGACATAGCCTTTACAGTAATAATTCCAAGCCTTCAACTTTGTTACCTCCCATTTTCTTATAGAAAGGAAACACAACAGATGCTTCCCGTGATCTTCATTTCCTCGTTGGTGTAGTAGTCAATGGTGAGGTGGGTTCCCTCTATTTTTATAGCATCGTGTTTGGTGAGAAGGACAATGCAGGTGTCCTCGTATTGGCGGATGCATTTGTAATTTTCTATGAAAAGCTCCCTGGAGCCGGTCATTGTGAAGATGGCTTCCCGGTATGCCAGGTCTTTGGGAATTTGGAGGGAGTCGGCGATGCGGCCGGTGAGGGGGGTGGATTTTTTGCGCATGGGAGTCTCCGGGGTGATGTCTTACTATTATGAGTATGCGAAGAAGGGGGAAATGATGACAAAGGGGGACGGGGAATGACCCGGTCTCCGCGCCCCTGGACCTTCCGGCTGATTCCCCTAGCGGGGGATGTGGGCCGGAGGTGCGGGGGATATGGGTTATTTTATGAAGATGATGCCGAACCAGAGGATTTGGGTGGGGGACAAGGTGAAGTCAAGGTGGTATTTTTCGGCCAGTTCGCTGACGATGATGCCGTAGCTTTCCACGCAGGGATGCATTTTTCCCGGAAAACGGCAGGGGACGGATGGATAGGTGCAGATTTCACAGATGTCGCAGGATTCGGTGGAAAGGGCCATGCATTGGGAACCCTGGGAGTTGATGAACTGCTCGATGGCGGCTGTTATATTTTCGTGTTCTTTGCGGGTGGACAGGGTCTCTTCAAAGTTAATGACATCAGTAACTTCCGCTATAGTGGAGAACAGGAAGCATTCTTTGTAGGCTAGGCAGCGGTGTTTGCACTCTTCTACGCTTCCGACAGCAGGCGGGCAGGCCCAGGTCGTGTTGAAGCGTTGGCATTCTTTTTCACAGATCCATCTAACACGGTAGGAAAATTCGATTTCTTCCGGACTGAAAAAGGCGTATTGATAAACCGGATACTGGCAGATGAACGCTTCCAATTTTTCATGTGAAATCATTGGTAAATCCTCTTCTTTCTCTCTTATTTCCTCATTCATTTGTGTTTTATTATACAGGAAATGTCGTATAATGGCAACCAATACGCCCCTGCTGTCTCCAAAAGGGGATAGAGGGCTGCTGGGAATGTGAAGCGTTTCCCTGTAAAGAGAAGATGTTTGACAGTGTCCGCATCCGGGCCTTTTTATATCGCAATGGTTATATGCTGTCAATATAGATGTATACTCTTGTTGAAAAATATGACAAAGGAAGTCTTTTGCACGTAGAGTAGGCGAGTGATATTTTCACTCGCCCCTCATCAAACCGTGCATGAGG
>ERZ778496.132-NODE-132-length-84445-cov-10.591693_pt1 | contig 84445 bp, 65 predicted proteins | sample MGYA00433099_ERZ778496 | MGnify/ENA primary metagenome ERZ778496 (study PRJEB29527, sample SAMN07138962) | mouse gut metagenome | material: feces | host: mouse | place: China:Nanjing | collected 2016-01-25 ...
AAGCCTCCGCGGAGATCGTAACGGAAGAATTACGCCTGATCGAACGATTCTTCCTACCGATAAAACGGATCGTGAAGGAAGGATTTTAAAGTCGCTAGAGTCTATCATGCACCTTGTTTAGAACTATTATAGTTTAATAGCTGTACTGTTAAAACTAAAAACTTATATTTGCATGTTGATAAATAAGGGGGCAGGGTGATTGCCCTGCTCTTATAGTGCAATGATTTAGATTATGTTAAAACAACAGTTACAACAAAAGTTACAGCAAAAGCTATCCCCTCAGCAGATACAGTTGATACGGCTTCTGGAGCTTCCTGCGATTGAGCTGGAGGAACGTGTGAAGCATGAGCTGGAAGATAACCCTGCCTTGGAGGAAGGAAAAGAGCCTGTTGATGATTTTGAACGTACTGATACAGAGGAAGAGGGGGACGAGATTCCTTCTGTTGATACTGAGACCGACCTTTCTTTGGGAGATTATTTAACGGAAGACGATATACCGGATTATAAGCTACGGGAAATGACCGAGCGTGCGGAACGGAAAGAGGATTTCTCCTTCTCCGTAAGCCAATCCTTGAATGAGTTTCTGCTACAGCAGCTCGGGTTAAGGGATTTACCGGATAAGCAAATGAAAATAGCGGAGTATATCATTGGTAATATCGATGATGACGGTTATCTGCGCCGGGACCTTTCGGCGATAGCGGATGACTTGATCTTCCAAGCCGGACAAGAGGTGGATGAGAAGGAGATCGAGTCTATCTTGTATATCATCCAAGATTTTGAGCCCGCCGGGGTAGGTGCCCGTGACTTGAAAGAATGTCTGTTGATCCAGTTGGATAAGAAGGAGAAGACTTCGGTTACAAATTTGGCGATTCGTGTTTTGACCGAATATTTTGAGGAGTTCACCCGCAAACATTACGATAAGATTTTACGAGGTCTCGATATCGATGAGGAAATGTTAAAGAAGGCCATTCACGAGATTACGATGTTAAATCCGAAACCCGGAAGTAGTTGGGGTGGTTCTATGGAAGTGGCGATGAGCCAGATCATCCCGGATTTCGTGGTGGAAGCGCAAAATGGAGAGCTTATCTTGAGCATGAATAACCGGGGGGTACCGGATATGCGTATCAACCGGGAGTATGCCGAGATGTTTCAGGATTATACGGCGAATAAGGCGAACCAAACCGCTGAGAGACGGGATGCCGTACAGTTCGTGAAACAAAAGTTGGATTCCGCCCAGTGGTTTATCGATGCGATCAAGCAACGTAATGAAACCTTGCAGCGTACCATGGAGGCGATTATCTATTTACAACGGGACTTTTTCCTGACAGGTGATGAGGCTACTCTACATCCTATGATCTTGAAAGACGTAGCGGAGCGTGCGGGATATGATATCTCCACTATTTCCCGGGTAAGTAACAGTAAATATGTGCAAACGAATTTCGGTATTTATCCGTTAAAATACTTTTTCTCTGAGTCTATGCAGACCGATACCGGCGAGGAGATCTCGACCCGTGAGGTGAAAAAGATCATGAAAGAGCATGTAGATGCCGAAGACAAACGAAAACCGTTGACCGATGAGGAGTTGGCTACGATCCTGAAAGAAAAAGGATATGTCATTGCTCGGCGTACGGTAGCGAAATACAGGGAGCAACTGGGGATTCCGGTAGCTCGTCTGAGAAAAGAAATATAAAAGCGTATGAAACTATTCTCGAATATAATATCCTTCGTGTTCCATCCGTTGCTTATGGTAACCTATGGGATCGTGTTGGCGTTGATGTTTACATTTCTCGCCATTTACCCATTACCTGTGAAGCTGCTGATTGCCGGAGGTGCCTTTATTTCGACAGCGATAGTTCCCGGACTTTTCATTTTCTTATTGGTGAGAAATGGTGCGGTCGGCGATATAGAGCTTTCCGACCGGAAGGAACGGATGGTTCCTTATCTGATTTTTATCACTTCCGTTTTGGTCTGTATCTTTTTTCTTTATAAGATGCTGATGCCTTTTTGGTTGTTGGCGATGTTGATTGGGGCTTGTGTAGCCTTGGTAGCCGCCTTGTGCATCAATTTCGCTTGGAAGATTAGCGCACATGCCATTGGTATCGGTGGGTTACTGGGCGGTATTATGGGAGTGGCGCATATCCATATGATAAATCCCTATTGGGCCTTTATAGTCGTGCTGATCGTGGCCGGGTTATTAGGTACCTCGCGCATCTTTTTAAAAAGGCATACACCAATGCAGGTATATGCGGGGTTTTGTCTGGGATTTATATGTACCTTTGTAGCCTCATTAATGAGTTATATCTATTTATTCATCTAATAAAAACACTAAAATTATGAATTTTCCTGCAGATTTAAAGTACACAAAAGACCATGAGTGGATTCGTGTAGAAGGTGACGTAGCTTATGTTGGTATTACTGATTACGCACAAGGCGAGCTAGGTGAGATCGTTTATGTAGACATCACGACAGAGGGTGAGACTGTCGCTAAAGAAGAGGTGTTCGGTACGATAGAAGCTGTTAAGACCGTTTCTGATCTTTTCATGCCGGTTAGTGGCGAGGTCTTGGAAGTAAACGCAGAATTGGAAGACGCTCCTGAACTGGTGAATGAGGACGCTTATGGTAAAGGCTGGTTGATCAAGATCTCTGTTTCTGATGCCGGAGAATTAGAGGACTTATTATCCGCTGAAGACTATCAAAAATTAATCGCTAAATAAGAATGACACCTGTTGTAAGTATTATCATGGGTAGTACCTCGGATTTACCCGTTATGGAGAAGGCGGCTAAGTTCTTGGATGAGATGGAGATCCCGTTCGAGATGCATGCGCTATCCGCACACCGTACTCCCGCTGAGGTGGAGGCTTTCGCTAAAGGAGCTAAAGGACGTGGAATCAAGGTTATCATCGCCGCTGCCGGAATGGCGGCTCATCTTTGCGGTGTGATCGCTTCCATGACGACGGTTCCTGTGATCGGCGTGCCTATCAATTCTACGCTGGACGGTATGGATGCTCTGTTGGCTATCGTACAGATGCCTCCGGGAATCCCTGTGGCTACTGTCGGCATCAATGGCGCTTTGAACGCTGGAATCCTTGCGGTGCAGATGCTTGCCGTCGGCGACGAGCAATTGCAGGAGAAGCTATCCGCTTATAAGGAGGATTTAAAGAAGAAAATCGTGAAAGCTAACGAGGAATTGGCTAAAGTTTCTTTTAAATACAAAACTAATTAATTGAAAATTGAAGGTTGAGAATTGAAAATTAAGGAGAAAGCCTCTCTTTAGGTTTTCAGTTCTCAACACTCAATCTCAATTTTCAATTCTCAATTTTCAATTAACAATGGCTTACTTTAATTACAACCGCCGTAAATCATCCGTTGCCCAAATCGGTGACACACCCATGGGAGGTGAGAATCCTATCCGTATTCAATCCATGGCTAATGTATCAACGATGGATACGGAGGCGGCGGTAGCTCAAGCGATCCGTATGATCGAGGCGGGAGCTGAGTATGTGCGTTTTACGGCGCAGGGGGAACGGGAAGCCCGAAACTTGGGCGAGATTCGTAAACAATTGAATGAGCAAGGGTATACGACTCCTTTGGTCGCTGATATCCATTTTAATCCTAGAGCGGCTGATGCCGCCGCCAGTGAGGTGGAAAAGGTACGTATCAATCCGGGAAACTATGTAGATAAGGTAAAGACATTCAGCCATCTTGAATATACGGATGAGGAATATGCCGCCGAGATCGAGAAGATCCGTGAGCGGTTCGTCCCTTTCTTGAATATTTGTAAGGCACATGGCACCGCTATTCGTATCGGTGTGAATCATGGCTCGCTCTCCGATCGTATCATGAGCCGTTATGGTGATACGCCCGAGGGGATGGTAGCGAGTTGCATGGAGTTTCTTCGCATTTGCCGGGAGGAGAATTTCCCGGATGTGGTTATTTCGATTAAGGCTTCCAATACCGTTGTCATGGTAAGGACCGTGCGGCTGTTAATTCGTACGATGGAGGCCGAGAATATGCATTACCCCTTGCACCTTGGGGTAACGGAAGCAGGTGACGGTGAGGACGGGCGTATCAAGAGCGCTGTCGGAATCGGTACGCTTCTGTGTGACGGTATCGGTGATACGATCCGGGTTTCCTTGAGTGAGGACCCCGAGGCGGAAATGCCGGTAGCGCGTAAATTGGTGGATTATATTAGGGAACGGGAAAATCATCGTCCTATCGAGGCTTCGATGGCTCCCGGTTTCGATACGGTGGCGACAAGCCGTCGTATAAGCCGTGTGGTGGAAGGTATCGGAGGTACTTTCCCGCCAGTCGTGATCTCCGATCGTAGTAGCGGGGATTTTGAGTTTGATCATTTGTCCTTGCCGGACTATATATATATAGGAAAGGAAGATCCGGATAATTTGCCGGATAATTTCCGTTTATTGGTAGACGCTCATTTTTGGAAAGAGCGTCCGAATGCTTTTCCTTGCTTCATCGCCTCGGAGGCGGAGGAGTTAAAGGATTACGATTGTCCGCTTAAGTTTATCCGTCTGACGTACATGGATCTTACGGAGCGTATGTTGGAGATCTTGAAAGCGGATAAGACCGTGGTAGTCTTATTGAGCACACATCATCGGAATGGGGTTGGCTCGCAACGTGCGGCTATGCATAAATTGCTGATGTCGGGTTGTGACGTGCCGGTTGTCTTGCATCGTGATTTCCGGGAGACGGATGTGGAGTTGTTGCAATTGAAATCCGCCGCCGATTTCGGTACGCTTTTGTTGGATGGTTTCGGGGATGGCTTGATGCTGCACAATGAGGGATGCGAGGCGGTTGTCTCGGATCGCTGTATGTTCGGAATCTTGCAAGCTACAAGGACCCGTATCAGTAAGACGGAATATATCTCTTGTCCGAGTTGCGGACGTACCTTGTACAACCTGCAAACAACGATCGCCCGTATCAAGGAGGCTACTTCCCATTTAAAAGGCTTGAAGATCGGTATCATGGGCTGTATCGTGAATGGTCCCGGCGAGATGGCCGATGCCGACTATGGTTATGTGGGTGCCGGACGTGGACAAATCAGCCTGTATAAAGGTAAGGAATGTGTTCTCAAGAATATCCCCGAGGAAGACGCTGTAGAACGTTTAGTTCAGTTAATAAAAGAGAACGGGGATTGGGTTAATTGATTGACTATTGACAATTTGTTTATCTTTGCAAGTATGAAAGTAAGAATTATCAATAAATCGCATCACCCGCTACCGGGTTATGCGACTCTTTTATCTGCCGGGATGGATATCCGGGCGAATCTGTCGGAATCGGTTGTGTTGAAACCGTTGGAACGTAAATTAATCCCGACCGGACTTTATATCTCGCTGCCAGAAGGTTATGAGGCCCAAATGCGTCCTCGTAGCGGGCTGGCTTTAAAGTATGGGATAACTCTGCTGAATACGCCGGGTACGATCGATGCCGATTATCGGGGGGAGATCGGCATTATTCTCGTGAATCTATCTTCCGAGCCTTTTACGGTGAATGATGGTGAGCGTATCTGCCAAATGGTGATAGCCGCTCATTGCCATGTGGAGTGGGAACCCGTGGAGACGTTGGATGATACGGAGCGGGGAGCCGGGGGATTCGGTCATACCGGAAAAGAATAAGAACAATAAGGTTAACAAGAATAATAGGATGTTTAAGCAACTGATATATCTCATCTCTTTCCTCTCGTTAGTCGCTGTGCTCTCGGCTGGTGCTACAGAAACGGAGAAGGGTCAACGTAAATTTGATTACTTCTTTTATGAGGGCTTGAACTTGAAGAACGCTGGGAAATTCGACGCCGCTTATGATGCCTTCAACCATTGCTTGGAGATTGACTCGACGGCGGCTCCGGTCTTGTATGAGCTTTCTTCTTTTTATGTGCAGTTGAACCGTCCGGAAAAAGCGGTCGAAATGTTGAAAAGAGCCGTGGCCAACAGCAAGGATAATTTCACGTATAAAATGGCTTTGGCCTCTATCACCCGGAATCTGGGTATGTATGGCGAAGCCGCCGAGGAGTATGAGGAATTGGTTCGTGATTATCCGGAGAAGGAAGAGCTGAATTATTATCTGGCCGATGCCTTGACGCAAGCTGGCGAGATCGGGAAAGCAATCGAGGCTTATGATGCGTTGGAGTCGGTAATGGGTATGAACGAGGCGATCTCCATGCAGAAATACAAACTGTACGTCCAATTGGAGAAACCGGAAGAGGCTTTCAAGGAGATCGAGAAGCTAGCGGCTAAATATCCTATGGAGGCCCGTTACCAGATCGTATTGGGCGATCTTCATTTGGAAAACGGGGAGATGGACAAGGCTTTGGCTTGCTATCAAAAAGCGAATGAGATTGATCCGACCGACCCTTATTATATCGTCTCTATGGCCAATTACTACGAGGCGAAAGGGGATAAGGAGGCCGCCGAGCAACAAATCCGCAGCGCTTTGGTAAACGAGAAGCTGGACGTGGAGACGAAAGTGAACATCCTTTCCCGGTATATCTTGAAACTGCAACAAACGAAACAGGGAACCGAGAAAGCGAATCATTTATTCCAAACCCTTTTGGAGCAACATCCGGAGGATATCGACTTAAAACTGATGTATGGCGGTCTTCTAATGGCCCAAGGAAAGACAGAGGAGGCGAAATTCCAGTTCCAGTTGGTAACCGAGATGGAACCGGGTAACGCTGGAGCTTGGCAGCAATTGTTGAATCTGGCCTTGAAAGGAGAGGATATTCCGGAGGTAATCCGTATCTGTACGGCTTGTATGGAGCTTTTCCCTGAGTCGCCGGAATATTACTTCTATCTGGGTATCGCTTACTACCAACAACAGAAATATCAAGAAGCCTTGAATACCTATTATGCGGGCTTGAATATCATACCGAAGGAGAACTTGCCGCTGAAATCGGATTTTTACGGCCAGATCGGTGATATTTATTATCAGATGGGAGGACAGTTGGAGCAGGCGTATAAAGCGTACGATGAGGCATTGAAGTACAATGACAAGAACGTGGTCGTACTGAACAACTACAGCTACTTCCTTTCCTTGGAGAAGAAAGACTTGAAGAAAGCGGAGCGTATGAGCGCCCAATGTATTAAGCTGGAACCGGATAACGCCACGTATTTGGATACCTACGCATGGATTTTCTTCGTACAAGGAAACTATACTTTGGCGAAAATCTATATCGAGAGTGCTTTGGAGAAAGATAAGACAAAGAGCGCCGAACTTGTGGATCATTATGGGGACATCCTTTTTATGAACGGTGATAAGGAAAAAGCGGTGGAGCAATGGAAAAAGGCGAAAGAGATGGGGAAGGATTCCGAGATCTTGAACCGTAAGATCGCCGAGCAACAATATATAGAAGACGAGAACGCGAAATGAAAAGAGACTATTTTTTGACCTTCCTGTTATGTGGAGGTCTTTTACTTTCGATGTTGACTGGCTGTAAATCGTCCAAGAAAGTCGGGACAGTGGAATCCGCTAGCGTGAAGGCTCATAATGAGTTCTTCCAGTCGCTGGAGGATCAATCCTTCCAGTTCCGTACCTTGACGGCCCGGTTGAACGTGGATTTGGATATCCCCGGTAAGCAAATGAGCTCTCGGGTGGATATGAAGATGGTCAAGGATAGTGCTTTCCAGCTGTCGATACAGCCATTTCTCGGGATCGAGATCTTCCGTATTGAGTTGAGCCGGGACACGATCAAGGTGGTGGACCGCATGAATAAACGCTATATGATCGAGAATTATTCCAATTTACAAGGGCAGACTCCGATCGAGTTCAATTTCTACAATTTACAAGCTCTTTTCACGAATCATCTGTTTATTCCGGGGGAGCAGGGCATTTCCCGTAAGCATTATAATCGGTTTAAGCTGAATCAAGAAGGTCCGATAGCCGAGATCAAGACAAAGGATGCCATGGGGTTATTTTATACCTTTAAGGCGGATGGCGAGGAGAAACTTCTCTCTACCTATGTAGCGGATCCTTCTGATCGCTATGCCTTGCAATGGTTGTACGAGGATTTTCGCTTGGTGGATCGGCAGCCGTTCCCGATGTTGATGGATGTGCAGGTGTTGAAGAACGGGAATCCCGAGGGTGGGGTGAAGATCTATTACTCCCGTATCCAACTGGATGAGCCGTTCAAGTTGGATTTCTCGGTTCCTTCTAAATATAAGCGTATTACCTTTGCGCAAGTATTGAAAACGATTACGAATCTGAATCAATAATCTATCATGAGGCACGTCTGGATCGTTCTATTGGCATTGTCTTTATCTACCGTGGTTTACGGTCAGAAATCCGCTGCTGTCCGTCAGTTGGAGCAGCAGCGCAAGGAGGCGTTGGCCGATATCGAGGAGACGAATAAATTATTACAAGAGACGGCCCAGACTGCTAAAACTTCCCTGAACCGTTTGAATCTACTCTCCAAACAAATTCTTTCCCGTAAGAAAGTCATCGGTTTCTTGAATCAAGAGCTGGATGAGATTGAGAAAGATATCTTGAATATCCAAGGCCAGTTGCGCTCTTTAAAACGGGAACTGGGCGATAAGCAGACGAATTACGGTAAATCGATGCGAGGGCTTTATAAACGCCATAGCTCGCAAGATAAATTGTTGTTTATCCTATCCGCCGAGAGTTTCTCTCAATCCATGCGGCGTATGCGGTATTTGCGGGAATATGCGGATTGGCAGAAGCGGCAAGCGAACGATATCATGGAAAAGCAGGCTGAGATCAGTAGCAAGCAAGCCGAGATGGAGAAGACCCGTGCCGAGAAGCGTACCCTTTTAGGAACTCGTCAAGAAGAGAGTAAGAAATTAGAAAGTGAGGAAGCTTCCCAGAAAGAGGAAGTTCAGCTATTGAATAAAAAGCAAAAGGATTTGAGGGCGGATCTCCAAAAGAAGCATCGTCAAGCCGAGGCTTTGAATCGGCAGATCGAGAAACAGATTGCCGAGGAGATCGCCCGTGCCGAGGCAGAGGCCAAAGCTGCCCGTGAGCGTCGTGCCCGTGAACAAGTTACCGAGGAGGATAAGACTGTACCGGAAAGTAAGAACGAGCCGATCCGTGAGGAACGAGTGGCGGATACGAAAGGGGGTTATGCGATGACAAAGGCGGAGAAGCAATTGTCCGATCATTTCGCGAATAACCGGGGACGCTTGCCTTATCCGGTGGCCGGAAGACATGCGGTTGTCGCTACATTCGGCGAGCAACAGCATCAGGAGTTGAAATATGTCCGTACCAGTAATAGTGGTATCGATATCCAGACCTCACCCGGAGCGGATGCCCGCGCGGTATTCAATGGAGAGGTGACGCGTGTGTTCGTGGTGCCGGGGTACAATAATTCCGTCATCGTTCGTCATGGTAACTACTTGACGGTTTATAGTAATTTGAGTCAGGTATATGTGAAAGCGGGCGACCGAGTCTCTACCCGCCAAGCGATCGGAAGGATCTATTCAGACCCGGAAGATGGTAATTCCACGATCCTCCATTTCCAATTGTGGAAGGAGAAGACGAAGTTGGATCCGCAGCCTTGGTTGGAATAACCCCTGCCGGAAGTGTTAAAATGTCGGTGAGCATTTTGAGCCTCTTACGATGGGCGTCATAAGGTCGCTTGAATGCCCATCATGACTATCTTGCAATGCCTATTGTAAGATATTATGAGCAAAAGCAAGAGAAGACTTTTATTTTTCGCCTACGCCACCCGGCTGATCGAGGCGAGACGCCGGGCCGGGCGGGATAATACGGCCGATTTGTACCGCACGACTCGTAACCAGGTTTGTTGTTTCATGCATGGAAAAGATCTGGACTTACGGGAGCTGACTCCCGCTTGGGTTGCCCGTTTCGCTGTTTCGCTGCGAGCCGAAGGACTGCGGCCGAACTCTGTGCGTACCTACCTGAGCAATTTGCGGGCTATCTATCACCAAGCTTGTCGGGAAGGGCTGATTTCCCGGCCTGCCGTCTCACCATTCGAGGGGCAGTTGCCCCGGAAAGAGCGGGGCAGGTCGAGGGCATTGGACGAAAAGGTGTTGATGGAGATCGCCGTCTTTCGCCTAGAGGGAACGGACTGGAGAGGTGGGTTGACGTTGGATCTGGCTCGTTTTTCGCTGTTGGCTTGTGGGATGCCTTTTGCGGATCTGGCACGTTTGACATCGGATAACATCCAAGGTGACGAGATCGTTTATCGTCGGAAGAAGACGGGGAGACTGATTCGTATCGGTATCACCTCGGCAATACGGGGGCTGATCGGTAAGTACGTTACGGAGGGTTCTCGCTATCTTTTCCCCATCCTGCCGGCCGGTCGCGACGTGGGACACGAGGAGTACAAGGCGTTGCTCCGTGCGTACAATCGCACGCTGAAGGAGATCGGCGCCTCGCTCTCTACACCGGTGCGCCTTACCTCGTACACGATACGCCACAGTTGGGCGACGAACGCTTATCGTAAGCACATCCCCCTCTCTGTCATCAGCCAGGCCTTGGGGCATACCTCGGAACAAACGACAAGGCATTACCTTGCCGCTTTGGACCAATCCGAAATGAATCGTGCGAATGAATGTGTGACAGGGGAGATCGAGAGGCTCTTGGCTTTCGGATAGGACTGACCCTTATGCCGGACATAAGGGGGAAGAGGCCAAAACTGCTCGTTCATCCTTTCCGCACCGCTATTTCCGGAGTAAGGCATCCGCAAATATACAGAAAAATCAATAAGATCCCCCTCTTTTACTTAAAATTAGCCAATAGAAAATGAGAGGGCATGGAAAAGGCATGTCCTAAGTAATCTATATCCATACGCTTTTTCGCCAGCCCAAGGCTCAAAAAAGCGATTTAACTATCATTTGTCTCTTTTTAGGGCTTAACTCCGTACGATCCGTGTAATCCGTGTTCTTTCCCCCTTATGTCCGGCATAAGGTAACCCGGATGAACAGGTGCCGATGAAGTGAGTCATTAATCTAATATCAATTTTAAACACACAAGAAGTATGGCAGGAAAAATCATTTTAAACGCTGATTTGTATGACAACGTACTAACCGAGAAATTTGGCGACTATGTAGCCAAACCCCGCATCACCGGGACTTACCGCAACACGGACGTAGCCGCCGACATCGTGGCCGAGCGCACCGAGTTCCGCCCGGAAACAATCGTAAACATCCTTACGCTGGCCGACCAGAAGAAGGTGCAGGCCGTGGCCAACGGCAAGAGCCTCGTGGACGGCTTCGGCCAGTTCCTACTCAATCTCTCGGGATCGTTCGAGGGCGAGGCCCCCGTGTTCAACCCGGAGATACACGTCCTGGGCGTTACCTTCACCCCCGGCAAGCCGTTGCAGGATGCCTTGAAGAACATCACCTTCAACCTGAACAAGGCCACGACAGGCCCGGTCATCAACCAAGTGACCGACGTGCGTACCCAAAGCGTGAACCTACAGATCACCCCGGGCAAGAACGTCATCATTAACAGAGCGAACCTCTTGATAAAGGGCGACAACCCGGCCAACGGCATCTTCTTCACCAAGGACGAGGAGGGGGCCACGACGCAAAAGGTGGAGTTCTTCTCCCGCAGCACCACGTCGGAGCAGATCGTGGAAGTACCCGAGGGATTGGCCGACGGGCAGTACAAGATGAGCATCACCACGCAGGCCGGCGCTAGCTACAGCCTATTGAAAGAGCCTCGTACCTACGTATTCCCGATCCTTCTCACCGTGGGCAAGTTACCCGAGGGCGACAGCGAGAGCCCGGACGAGATCTGATCCGGTCTCCCCATCGAAGCCTCGTTCGATACCTATGCCGGTCTCCCGAGCGGTACCTATGTCGATCGAGGCTTCGACATAGGTATCGATCGGGGCATCGACCAGCCACTCGATCCCCCGATCGACACCATACCCATGAATAAATGTTAAAATCATATTCACTTTTAAATTCACGACTTATGAGAAAGCAATTTTTACTAACGCTGATCCTCTGCCTCACGTCCTCGATGACGTGGGCGGAACGGATCGATGTGGCCACGGCCCGCAAGGTAGCGGAGAGCGTGGTGCGACGAGAGGGTGCGACCGGTGGCCTGCGCTCGGCTGGCGAGTTGCCATTGGTGTACGCCGCCGCCCCTGGGCAGAGCGGCTCGGCCCTGCGTAGCGGCGCGATGGAAGGCGCGGCGGACTACTTCGTGTTCAACTTCCCCGGCGGGAAAGGTTTCGCCATCGTGGCGGGCGACGACCGCGTGCGCCCTGTCCTGGGCTACTCCGACGAGGGCAGCTTCGACCCGGACAACCTTCCGGAGAACCTCCGCGGCTGGCTGGCAGGCTATCGGGAACAAATAGATTGGGCCGTAGATCAAGGTACGGAAGTTTCCCCCTCATTGGCAGCAGAATGGAACGCATATCTGAATAGTAGCCCTTCTTTGCGGTCGGCAGGTGGTGTCTTGCTCGAAACAGCTACTTGGGGGCAGGACGATCCTTACAACAGAAAAACGCCTTTGATCGGGAACAAACACGTGCCAGTGGGATGTGTCCCTACAGCAATGGGAATTCTCATGAGATATCACAGATTTCCGGAGCAAGCGAATGCCGCTCATAGAGTGGCATCTTATTATAACCAATCTGTTTCCTACGGTAAATATGATTGGGGAAGTATGCCGGATAAGTTGAGCAATTCCTCCTCGAATAAACAAATTGATGCTGTATCGGAATTACTTTGGCATGCTGGAGCAAACGCAGAGGCTAAATATACGGAAGTAGAAACCAGAACTTCTATGGCCGATGCGTTAAGCACGTTGAGAGATGTTTTCGGCTATAGCAAACAGATGAGATATCTACAGAAGATCTATAGCGATTATTCATGGGAAGAATGGGAACAACTTATGCGCGACGAGCTGGACGACGGCCGTCCGATCCTCTATGCTTCCGAGACAGAAGAATGCGAAACGCCACTATCTGGAATACCACATGCTTTCGTTTGCGATGGCTATGATTCGTATGGACGCTATCATTTCAACTGGGGATGGGACGGGAAATGCAATGGCTTTTATATCCTTTCCGCCTTAGACCCGACGAATAATGAGACTTGGGGCGGCTTCAATCAGGATCATAATATGATCGTGAATATTAAGCCCAACAAGGACAGTGAGAACCAAGTATCGCTACAAGTATGCGAATCTGTGCAAGGAGACGGCTTTAGAATGAAACAAAGTATAGGGATGTACGAGGATATCGTGACCTTCCCTATCGTGAATGCGGGCAATATACCTTTTAACGGGTATTTGACTTATGTGCTGACAGACCATGACGGGAATATCAAAGAAATTGGAGATTATGATATTGAGATATCTGACTTGGTTCCTGACAATGATTGGTACAGAGCCGAGTTCATCGTAAAGATGTCAGAAAACGACTACGCCATGGCCGCCTATTCCACGGACAGGAAGAACTGGTCGGTGATAAAGGGAACTTCATCCGAGATTGCGGATAAAATGAACCTGGAAGGTCCTGTATCCAACCAGAAGGTTTACTATGCTTGGGAATTGGATTGTCGCAATGAGGGATTGACCTTGGAAGCTCCGGAGAAATTGGAATACGACAAACCGGCAGAATTTGTCTTGAAACCGAACAAAGGATATGTGTTACCCAAAGCGGATGATATACTTATTCAAATAGCAGGAGGAACTGTTTTAGTCAATAATCCGGGATATGGAAGTAGAGCTACGGTCACTTACGACGAGAAAACAGGCAAGTTGGCTATTTCCTGTGTCTACGGTCATGTGCATATCGTGGCTGAAGGAGTACAAGCAGACGATGACGTTGATAAATATAAAGATACCTCCTTGGAATCGCTTGGTTATACTTTGGATGGCAAATCGAACGTGATCGATTTGCGGTATGGATGGGAATCTTATACCGTGTTATTACCATCAGATAAGGAGGCCCTGCCCAAAATAACATTGAATGCGGTAGCTAAGCAGCTGGGAGCAAAAGTGGAAATAACAAATCCGGTGTGGATCGAAAATACGGCCGTGGGTAAGGTGAAGGTCACTGCGTTGAATGGTATTTCGTGTACGACTTATACGGTCGCGTTTAAACGCTCCCAGTCTGGCGAGGAGCCGGATATACCGAGTGATGAGGCGATGGATGTTACGACAAGCGCAAATATCACAAATGTGAATGTAAAAGCCATCAATATGGGAAATACCCAAAGAAGGATAACTCCGACATTTACTCAGGTCCATACGGGAGAATTAAATATTTTGGCAGGAACGGAGGTCGGAATCATATTATCCGGGGATGACAATCAATTAGGAAAAATAGTTAATAACGGTTCCTTGCAGATATTCTGCCGATATAAGGAAGGCTCTGCCTCTTGTACTTCGTTTGTGAACAATGGATCAGTATTTGACATTACAGGTTCGATTACTAAAGTAGAAGGCCATGCCGCTTTGGAAATCATGCCCATTACTGTTTCTACGGATGGCGGGATGACTGTACTTGACGGTCGTGCGCTGGGAAATAATGTTAAATTGTCTTGGTATAAGGGTGATGATGACCAAGACGCATGGACAATGATAGAAGCAGGTAAATCCAACGGTTTAAGGGCAACGGGAGTCAATAGCAAGTTGAGTGTCTCAGAATCTGGTGTCTATAGATTGGAAGCGGAAGTAGTAGATGGAGAATATTATGCTAACTTATCTTCATTTGTGGAAGTTGATATTGACAATAAAGAATCTTACACGGTAACATTACCAGTGGTAGAAGGAGTCGTGATAACTCCTGAAAATTCTACCACTGTAAAAGCGGGTGGAGATTTTGCTTTTACTATCCAGATAAAAGAAGGCTTTAGCATGGCGGATATGGTTGTAAAAGCCAATGGAATCGAATTGCCGGTGGATATAGATGGCCGTTGTGTAATTAAAAATGTACAGAGTAATGTGGTTGTCACGGTTGTTGGTGTTGTCGAAAAAGATCCAACGAGCATTGATTCAGTCGTTATTGATAAAATAAGCGTCTGGGCCGCCAACGGTCGACTGTTTATCCAGACACCGGTAGCCGACACGGCCTATATCATTGCTTTTGACGGCCGTGTGTACAAGACCCTGTCCTTGTCTGCCGGCGAGTACTCGGAGCAGATGCCGCAAGGTTCCTATATCATCCATGTAGGTAAGCGATCCTATAAACTGAACTTCTAAATGCTAAACACAAAACGAGGGTGTCGCCACTCATATCTCAGGCGCACCCTCGAACCAAAAGGAGGTGTGGCGAACACCGGTATATACCGGCTTGCCACACCTCCTTTTGGTACATACTCCAATAGTCTGATTAACAGAGATAAATATATGGATTATTCTAAGAACATAGGCAAAAGTAGCCTAATATCGTTACAAAACATAGGCAAGTAGGGAAGACTTCACTCGTTTAACGCTCGTTCAAGACGTTGTATAAACCATTCAGATCGTCGGCACCTACCAAGTCTACACCTTCCTTGATAAAGAAACGCTTGAACTGTTCGGTATCCGGGGCGCCCCACCAACGGAATAGTTTTCCCTCATCGTGGACTTTCCGGATGATCTCACGCATCTTCTGTAGTTGGTCGGCAGGCATCTCGCCTTCGCCTTTCCATGTGAAGAAATCGGAGTAATTATCGCTTACTGCCGGGGCGAGGGAAGCAGGGATGCCCTGTCCCAAATCCTTGATTTGTCCGTCGAGGAAGGTGAAGCGGCTGTTCTCTTTCGGCAGGCTGTTCTTCGGACGGTCGCCGGAAAGGAAGAAGAGGACAGCGCTTTCTCTATATTCGCCGTTATCGACGGAGCAGAAATACTCCTTGTAAGGCTCCATCTGTTTCTTTAATAGCTTGTACATCTCCTCGCCTTGTGCCTTGCAATCCACCATCAGGTAGAAAGGACGGTCGCTATCGGGATAGACTTTTCCGCCATTCGCTTGTATGCGGGCTACGAGCGGTTTGAGGTAGAGGTTCTCGAAGGTAATGGCAGGGGCGGGTTCCGGGCGTTCGTGGGAGACGTATAGCTCGCCATCAATCAGCCACAGATCGGCCTCTACGCAATTATATCGGAAGGCCAAGGCATCTTGCAACGGGTTTTCTCGCCAATAATCATTATGGGAGAAAGCGTTGTAATGGATTTCTTGATTGATACTGCGGGGAAGGGTGTCGTTCAGATAAGGGCCTACAACCTCGAAATTACCTTTATCGTCTGTCCAGCGGCAACTTGCCACAGAGATGGTGTTATCCTTTATACGCAATACGGCGAACGAGCCGTTTCCATCCTCGTCCGGCCAAGCGTTGTTCACTTGGTAGATCGGATATCCCCGATAATAACGCAAAGATGGTTCGTGCGTATGGCCTACCAAAAAAGCGGCTACGTTATACTGGTCTAGGAGATTGAATAACTGGTTGCGGGTATCTTGCGGCCACCATTTGATCGCCCAAGGGTCTACGCCGTAATGTTGGATATAGACCACAGGATTGCCTGCGGAGGCATATTGCTTGAGGTCGTTCGCCAACCAATTGAGATTGCTTTCGCAATAGGCGGTATCGCCGGAGAAACGTTGGGCTTGCACGAAATGTACGTCGCCGATATTCCAAGAGTAACTACGACTGGATGGGTGCAAGTTTAGGATCTCCTTCTTCGCTAGTTTATCATTCAGGGTAGAATCCAGATAATGGAGGGAGAAAGCACGGCCCGCTAGATTGTCGGCTTCATTGTCGGATGCGGGATCGATGTCATGATTGCCGAAGCCGGGGTATACCGGGAAATGGATAGTCTTCTCGCCCTTGCCTGTCTCATACCGTTTGCGGTAGAGGGAGAGGATCTCGGGACGTGCCTTGTCGAACATATCCCCGGCGATGATTACGCCATCTACGTTCTGTACGGTTTCTCCGGCTATGCCCGGCGTTGCGTCTGCCGGGAAGCTGAAATTACCGGGTAGGCGGTTCATGGTTACGACATGGTAATATTGATCCGTCTCCGGCGGAAGATCGAAATGGAGATCGCCCGCTACGATGACGGTTACGTCGCGCTCCGGCCGGTTGCTCTTAAAAGAGGAACAAGCCGTACAGAAGGTAAGAGAGACGACGAATAAGGATAGAATCTGTTTCATATACGAATTGTTTTATGGATTTACGGTCTTATACGGTTTGCGTGCCGGGTTTTACGCTAGCCGTCTTTTGCTTGTCGCCCCAAAGGACGGTTAGTTCCAAGGGGACGTCGCTGGTAATTTCTACCTGTGGCTCTTGGGTAGCGGAGGAACGGGCCTTGACTTTGATCGCTACCAGACCGTCGATGCCGAAAGGATAACGGTCGATGCCATAAGCCTCCGTCAAGTTCACGTCTACGGTCAATTTCTTCTCGTACACATTGGAGCGGATGCCGAAGATCTGCTCAATCAAGCCGGAGATCGGTGCCAGTCCGCCCCAACCCACGAAATTCGGGCGGGCCATGAAGCCCGGCTCCTCATGTTCCGGAGCGTAGTATTCCCAGAACGTTCCGGTATTCTTATATACCTTGAGGACGTTATCGTAATGGTTGCGTGCGATCTCGTAAGCCAATTTACGATAACCTTGTTGCAGCAGGCCGGTAATCACCATATAGTTTGCTCCCGGCCATACGCCCCCCTGCCAGTAGCGGCCGTTGTCCTTGTATTTGGGATGGTTGGCGGCAAGGGAAGGGACGCGGTGCAGGCGGTTGAATGTTTCCTTGTTATCCAGCTCGGCTACGAAAGCGTCCATGCGTTCTTTGGATAGGATATCGGTCAATAAGGCCCAGTACGCGTAGATTCCCTTGGTGGAGGAAAGGCTTCCGTCGGCGTATTGATCGAAAAGGAAATGTTCCTTCTCGTCCCATAGGTTCTCGTTAATGTATTTCTTTAGCATTTTCTGCTCGTCCTCGAACTCCTCGATCTCCTGCCAACGCTCCAGATAGAAACCCATCTCAAGCAGATGCCCGGCGGTGAAGTATTGTTGCAGGCAAACGTCCAGCCAGATCATATGGCCGTGGCTGTATATCGGGTTGTATTTCGGTTCCACCCGGGGCATGTTGTCCATGCCGGTACCCCAACCGCTAGTCCAATATGTACCGTTGCGCCACGTATGGTTTAGCTTCAACCATTTATAATAAGCGCAAAGGGCGGGGAATATCTTGTGCAAGCGGTCTATATCGCCGAACTGCTTGTAATAGACGATCTCGCTCCAGGGGAGGATGTTCGGTCCGGTACTGGTCGGGTCGTAACGCTCGAAACAATCCGCTCCGTCCGCCTTGATCTCCCGGCAGATGAAACCGTCTGGATGTTGTTTGGCGTAGAAATTATCTAACGTACGCTGGAAAGGGAAGAAACGGGTACCGAAACGGGCGAACATCATCATGAAAGCGGAGTCCCACATGAATATGTTACCGTTGTAGGCGACATCGAGGTAACTACATACGAAACCGGAATCCGGTTCCGGTGCCTTGATGTTGCCGATGCCGATTTGCCAAGCCTTCCAGTACATCTCGATCTCTTTCTCGTGTCCGCTCCAAGTCGGGTTCGGCAGGATTTGCTTGGCCTCCTCGAAGGTACCGGGCGTGATGGTCTCCGGTCTCGCTGTCCGGAACTCGTTCTCGGTCACGAAGGGTTCCTTCAGGTAGGTGTTCTTGTAAGGAAGATTGTATTTGGGTCGTTTCTCTTCCATTTTCTCTTGCGCTAAAAGGTTCCCGGCGGGAACGGAGGCTGCGCCTGCCGCAAGAAGGGATTGCTTTAAGAAGTTTCGTCTTGTTGTCATTCTTTATGATATTTATTGGGAGAGAGGGAGAAGGCGTGCCTCCATCGGTGAACACAGTCCTCCTGCCTGGGTACCGTAGTACTGCTACCCAAGTACTGCTGTCCCACTAGCCGAGTACTGTTGTCCTCTCGGTCGAAGTACTGCGGTACTTAGGCAGGGGTACTGCGGTACCTAGCCGGGAGGATTGTGATACTTGACCGGTGGGATAGCGGCCTGTTATACTCTCCATCGGATGAATACTGTTTGATTATAGATTCAGGAGCTTTTTGATCTTCCAGAAGATATCCGTATTCTCGAAGATACCCGTGAAGTTCTCGGCGCCCGGGCCGAAAGCGTAAACGGGAACCATGACACCGCTGTGGCTACCGGTGGAGAATTTACAGACGATACGGCCCTCGTTCAAGTCGCCGTCCACGAGGGTAAGACCACCGGTCTCGTGATCGGCGGTTACGACAACCAATGTTTCCCCGTCTTGGGCGGCCCATTCGAAGATACGTCCGATCGTACGGTCGAAATCATGTGTCTCTTGCATCAACAGGTCGATATCGTTGAAATGTCCGTAATCATCCAATTGGGAACCTTCTACCATCAGGAAGAAACCTTCCGGGTTTTGTCCCAGCAGATCGATCGCTTTCATCGAGGCACGTGCCAAGAGATCGCCTCGCTCGGCGGGAAGCGGAGTGTCTACGGTATCGGTAACGCAGAATACCTTTCCTTTTTGAATCTTGGCCAGTTCCTCCCAGCTACGGGGAGTCTGGTAACCTTTTTCCCTTAATTCCTTGAACAAATCGCGACCGTCCGCACGGTTCTCGAATAGTTTGGAGCCGCCGCCGAAAACGTAATCGACGCCGCAGTTCACGTAATCCGCTACGATCTCGGCCTCGGCGTCACGATCCGTATTGTGGCAGCAGAAGTCGGCGGGCGTAGCGTCCCATAGACGACAGGTAACAGCGATGCCACTTGACAGGCCTTTCTTATTCGCCAAGGTAGCCAAAGATTCCAAGGGCTTGCCTTCCGGGTCTACGCCTACCATATGGTAGTTCGTTTTATGGCCGGTGGCCAATGCTGTGCCTCCGGCTCCGGAGTCGGTGATGAGGCGGTTGGCGCAATAGGTTTTCGAGAGGCCGGTGTATTGGGAGTTGTCCAGCCAGAGCTTACCCCGGTTGGCGGTCCATGCGGAATACATGTGCATGAGGCTCATACCGTCGCCGATCATGAGGATCACGTTCTTTATTTTCTTTCCGATAGGGGGGACTAGTTTCTTGACCTCGTAAGGTTTCTCTAGTACATACGTTTGTTCTTTGTCTCGGCGATTTTGTGCCGCAACCTCCGGAACGATCATGCCGGATAGCAGGATGGCTAAGGCAGATAGTACGGATAGAGTTGTTCTTTTCATATGATTCAGTATTTAATGATATCTCTAATTTATTTGGTTGTAGAGACGGGAGGCCTATCTCTACAACTGGGTATTATCAATTTATATAAAGGTTTTCTGTAGGGATTGCGCCTGGTTTGGACATGCTTGGCGTACACCAGTTCCAGCCTAGGTACTCACCCTCGTAATCCTCGAAATAATGCAAGGCGAAAGGGTGGTAGCCTTTTTGTAAGGGGATACGTCCGGTTGCGTCGATAGCGGCGTGGGAGGCATCATTGTCCACGACCTTTTCTTTGCCAATATAAAGAACACTACCGTCGTCTGAGTGGGTACTGAACTCATAGACACCGTCTTCCGGGGCGTATATATATCCGGTGAAGATATAGCCGAAATGATCCGGCAGCTTGGCGTTCAAGATAGAAGGCTCAGGCATCGTTCCGGTCTCGACTACCTTTGCCTTTTGCAAATCGGCTACCCATTGGAACTTCCCTTCGTAGTAGGTATAAGCTACCCCATGCTTCGTAGGCTGGATGGATAATGCGGGGCGTAATACGGCTTTTGTCGCTTGGATCGAGTACGTGCGGCTGGGTACGAATCCCTTTTTATATCCTTTGGCTTTAATGGTCGTGGTCTCTTTTAAGACTAAAGGCTCGCTGTATACCGGAGCATTCTCATCCGGTTCCGATCCGTCAAGCGTATAATGGATAACGGCCTCGGGTGTCGTGGATTTTAGTTCCGCCGTAATCTCACTTTCAAACAAGTCCAGATCATTCGCTATGTAAGGGATGGAAACGGTAGGTTGTTCCGTATAGGAATAGGGAGCGTACTCGGGAGCGGTTCCCCAACGCTTGTCCGGTGTCGACGAGAGCGTAAAGTCCAGTGTACCTCCTTGCATCAACTGGTCGTACGTGATATAGCAATGCTTAATCTCTTTTCCATTCAGCGATACGCTCGTGATGTATTTATTCTTTTCCGGTTGGTTTGCCGTGACTGTCAGTGTCTTTCCGTTTCCAAGTTTCACGGTCGCCTTATCGAAGAGCGGTGTAGTCAGGATAAACTGGTTGCTACCCGGACAAACGGAGTAGAAACCAAGGCTGCTCAACAGGTACCAAGCGGACATCTGCCCGCAATCCTCGTTGCCGATAATCCCCTCGGGAGTCGGTTGATACATCTCATCCAACAGGCGGCGGGTCCATTCTTGCGTTTTCCACGGCTCGCCTACGTAGCTGTACAGGTAAGCCATGTGGTGGCTAGGCTCGTTGCCATGCGCATATTGACCGACCAGTCCTGTAACGTCTACCAGATCGCCGACTACCTCGGAGGTGACTGTGAACAAGCTATCCAACTCTGCGATGAACGCCTCTTTACCCCCGAACAACTGGGTTAATCCATATACGTCATGCGGCGTAAAGAAACGATACTGCCAAGCTGTAGCCTCCGTATAGGAACGTCCGATGGCGAATGGATCGAAAGGAGTCTCCCAATTCCCATCCTGCCGTTTGCCCCGGAAGAACCGGGTACTACCGTCGAATACGTTGATAAAATTCTGGGAGCGCTTGATGAAGGTCTCATAATCATCCATATGTCCTAAAGCTTTCGCCATTTGTGCGATACTCCAATCATCGTAGGCGAATTCCAATAAACAGGAAACCGATTCTTTCTTGATATTCGTCGGGATGAAGCCTTCCTTTATATAATAATCCGCTCCTTTCTTATTCTTCTCCGCTGAAATTTTCATCGCTTCGAGAGCATGTTCTGCGTCATATCCGCGAATACCTTTCAAATAAGCGTCTGCTATAATCGATGTGGAGTGATAACCGATCATGGTTCCGGTCTCGCCCGCCGATAAGGGCCACAACGGAAGTTCGCCGCTGGCGTCGTACATATCCAAGAGAGACTGTACCATATCATTCACCAAGGTAGTATCCAACAGAGTCATCATCGGATGCCAGGCCCGGAAGGTGTCCCAAGTAGAGAAGGTGGAGAATTGGCGGCGACCTGCCGGGATCGTCGCTACGCTCATATCGTGACGGCGGTATTGTCCGTTCACGTCGCTCGCTATATTCGGGATGATCTTGCTATGGTATAGCGCCGTGTAGAAATTCGTGCGCTCGGCTTCTGTGCCTCCTTCTACCGTGATAGCGTCCAGCTCTTTCTCCCAGTCGGAGCGTGTAGCTTGATGGATGGCGTCGAAATCAAAGTCATAGGAATCCGTCTCTTGCACAAGGTTCAGACGAGCGTTCTCCTCATTTACGATCGATACCCCGACTTTGCAAACGATAGGCTTTCCGGTAGTCGTATCGAAGGTAAGTACGGCTTGCCGTTCGGAAGGTTGTTCCATGGAAGAGAATGGTTGCGAGAACCTCGCTACAAAGAAGACATATTGATTGTCTACCCAGCCCCGGGTACGCCGCATACCGGTAAGCTCATTCTCCCCGGTTTGCTTAACCCAGCCCTCGTATATATACTCGTTATCCAATAAATGGTCCATATCGATCACCAACGTAGCCTCTATCCCTTTTTTATAGGTATATCGGTGTATCCCGACATGCGGGGTCGTGGTAAGTTCCGCTAATACACCTGCTTCCCTGAGATTCACCGAGTAGTAACCTGGGGAAGCCTTCTCGTCCGAGTGCGAGAATACTAAAGGTGTCTGGAGAGACGGGCGGAATAGGATATCGCCTAGGTCGATACATCCCGTACCGCTTAAATGGGTATGAGAGAAACCTATTAAGGTAGAATCGCTGTAATGATAACCGGAACAAGCGTCCCAGTTCCCTTTCCGGGTGTCTGGGCTTAGTTGGACCGCTCCGTAGGGAGCCGTGGCTCCGGGATACGTATGTCCGTGAAATCCCGTGCCGATAAACGGATCAACGGAATCGATGGGAGATTGGGGTACTTGGCTACAGGCTGTGAATAAGGCTATTATTCCTGTACACAAGCAAGAAGAAAGAGTTTGAATGAATCTCATGGTATATCTTTTGTTTAATATATAGTATACAATTGACAAAGGTAAACTACCTATTTGAGATATGCGTTTTTACCCGGTAGAAAATAACACGGGCTGTTTCATTTTCTGAGACAGCCCGTAATTGAATCTTATTCTTACCTTGATCGGTTTAAAGGAGCCGGTTAATATCCCTCGTTCTGCTTCAATTGACCATTCGATTTAGTAATCTCTTCACTTGGATACGGGAATACCATCATATGCGCTTGATAGGCGTTTTTGTTGGTGTAATCTTCGTAACCAATAACCGTGAATGCGGATTCCGGATTCGCCCTGTCTTCGTATCTACGGATACGTGGATGTGCGTTCAACTCTTTATCGGCCAATGTCTTTATGTCGGCATTGGAAGAACGGTTCCAACGCTTTAAGTCGAATAGATGATCTGTAAACTCAAATGCCAATTCACAACGGCGTTCGTGATATAGATCTTTCATCGTGGCGGTGCCGGCAAGCGGTGTCAAGTTGGAGCGTAGACGGATGCGGTTGATGTCTGCGGTTGCTTTATCGGCTTGTCCTGTCATTAAATATGCTTCGGCACGGAACAATAACATTTCTGCGAAACGGATGATCGGGAAATTGACACGGATCGTAGGCCAGTCTCCATTGGCGCTCACGGCTCCTTCACCTACAGGATCTGAGTATTTAAATGCGTCCATGTATTTATTGATCATGAAACCGGCCTCAAGGTCGGAGGTAGACCAGAATTTGCGTGTCTCGCCGAAGAACGGGAACTCTTGGTTGTATTCCAAGATTGAGCGTATTAAACGGTCATTGCCTTTACCATCTTTCGCCATTTCTTCGTAGATGTCGTAAGAAGGCTTCATCTGCCCCCAACCATTATATTTGCCCCATCCTTTGTTCTCAAGGATAATGCCCGGGAATTCAGTACCGCCTGGTAGTGCGCCGCCGATACTCGGAATGGTCCAAAGATATTCGGCGTTCCAATAATCTTTCAAGTCTGACGAAAAGATCTCGGCGAATGTCGGGGCCAAATCGCGATTGTAATTGCTCTCCAATTGATTGACCATCTCGATCACGTTGTTCCATTGGGTAGCATCCCATGTAGCCCAGTAAGCATAAGTTTTCGCTTTGAATGCCACAGCGGCAGCCTGATGTGCTCGGCCTCGGTTGTCAGCGTCATAGGATTCGAAGTTCGGAAGGTAGGCGATGGCCTTGTCCATATCTTCGATAATCAGTTTATAATTATCCATAACGGTAGCCTGCTGAGGTGGTATGGAGTTGTCGTAATCGTTGGGGAAGTCCTCGTAACGTACGAAAGGTACTCCTTGTTTGTCGGTACCGTACCGGTAGGCTATCAGATAATGTGCCCAACCACGACTGAAGTAAGCTTCGCCCAAGCTGCGTTTCTCAACAGCGGTCAGCGTCGTTCCCTTTTCTTTCTTCACTAATTCTTGGATGATCCAATTCGCACGAGACATAGTAGAATACATACGGCTGAATACATCTCTTAGAGGAGATTCATCACCGGTATAGGCTAAGGTCGCCAAAGAGTTATAACCGCGTGTACGTCCCCAAACAATGTCGCATGCGGCTCCCTGTTCCCAAAATAATTCACGGCCGTAACAACCCTCTTGATGGAATCTTTCATATAATCCGTCAATGGCATCAATGGCCTGTTGATCATTCAAGAAATAGGAGGTTGTAGTTGCGTTTCCTTCCGGCTGAACGTCGAGGAAGTCGCTACAAGAGCTACAAACCAATGCGGATAATGCTAATACTGTAATATATCTTTTCATTTTGATCCTTTGTTAATATGAATATCTTTTAAAACACCCGGTTAGTATGTCAATTTGACTCCGACAGAGAATACGCGTGAAACCGGATACTTCAAGGCATCCCAACCTCCGGTTTCTGGGTCCATTCCTGAATAGTTCGTGATCGTGAAGAGGTTCTCACCGCTAAGGTAAACCGACATCATGCTGTTGCGTTCTTGCAGGTGAGCGCATTTCCGGATAACATCACTCAAGTCATAGGATACGGTGAAGTTCTTCAAACGCAAGTAAGAAGCATTCTCCAAATACCAATCAGACGGTGTGCTAAAGTTGCTATTCGGGTCGTTTTTCGATAAGCGTGGAATATTCGATCCTGTATTCGACGGACTCCAAGCGTTCATGATCTCTTTTGAGCGGTTGAAGTTTCCTTCTACATCACTTAGGGCCATATATTTGCCTACATATAAAGCTTGTGCTCCACCTACGCCTTGGAACATTGCGCTTACGGAAAGCTTTTTCCAAGTGAATCCTCCGGAGAATGAGAACGTAGTTTTAGGTGTAGCGCTACCGCAGTATTGACGGTCTTCATCATTGATAACTCCATCACCATTGGCATCGACGAATTTCAAATCGCCTGCTACAGCGTCCGGTTGGATTCGTTTTCCGTCTTTGTTTACATAAGCGGCTGCCTCCGCATCGCTTTGGAAAATGCCGTCGGTCTTGATCAGATAGAAGGAACCTAAAGGTTCTCCTTCCGCAGTTTGATACATATAAGGAAGGTTACGATACCTACCGTCACCCGTCCAAACCCCCGGAGTTCCGTCTGCATTCTTTACGCCAATATCAGAAACCCAGTTCTTCAAATAAGAAAAGTTTCCCGAAACAAAGTACGACCAATCTTTATTCACTTGTTGATTCCAATTGATTTGCGCTTCGAAGCCTCGGTTACGTATCTCGCCTTGATTGACTAACATGGCATCAATACCGATCGTTCCCGGCCAGTTCATCGTTTGCGACTGGATCAAGTTGAATGTGCGTTTGTCAAAATAGTCGAATGCTATGCTTAAGCGATTATCGAACATGTTTATATCTAGACCTAAATCCCATTGCTCGGAAGTTTCCCATGTTAAGTTGGGGTTTAATGCGGTAGAGTTATAGATGAAGTTACCCCAAATCTTGTTCGATTCTACGCCGTACTGTGCCTGTTCCGACCAATAATTCTTACCTAATAAAGCTGATTTATAATTGTAACCGATAGATCCTAGATTACCGACACGTCCCCAGGAAGCACGGATCTTCAATAAATTCAGTGTCTCGCTCTTCGGGAAGAAAGATTCGTTAGAAATTTTCCATCCGGCTGTTACGGCAGGGAAGTCGCCATAGTTATTATCTTTAGGTAGACGGCCTGCATAATCACGACGCCAAGAGGCTGTAACGAAGTAACGATCGTTGAATGAATAAGCTAGACGGGCGATCAAGGATACGTTTGCGTCAGGACCGGTCAAATAATCGGTTGCGGAAACGGAATTCGCATAGGATAGATATTGTAAGTAAGCGGATTCGTCAGATAAATCTTTTCCATTGACCTCTAATCCTCGCTTGCTGTAATGATCGGCCGTAGTGGATAGCAATACGCCTACAGTGTGCATGTCATTAAATGTATTGTCGTAAGTCAATGTGTTCTCCGTTTTCCATGCGTCTGCACGGTAAGTCGTTTCATCCAGATTATTTGTCAGAGAGGGTTTTCCCACCTCGTCACGAATCGGGCTGAAGTTCTTATATAGATTATTCTTCAGGTTGTAAGTGAAACGGCTCGTGAACTTCAAGCCGGTAACGATATTAGCTAGTTCCAAACTGGTCGTACTCCAGATGTCACTGGTTCGGTTATAGCGGTTTTCCGCTTTCAGCAAGCGAACCGGATTGACAGCGTCTCCGTGGATATCTGCGAAGTTGGAGCCATATTTGGCGATGTAATCTGGGTCTTCGGTCGTTGTTCCACCGTAAGTACCATCCAGCGGATTGTAAACCGTAGCGCTGGCAGGCATATACATAGCTGCCGCAACAACTCCCGTATAACCACTGTCGGTATCTTTTGAACGGCTTTCGTTGTTTTTCCAAACCACGTCTTCGGTGATAGTCACCCATTTATTCAGTTTGAATTTACCGTTGTAACGAAGTGAAAGATTTTTATTGAAAGTATTGACCAATACACCTTCATCATTATCGTAAGCAAATGAAACACGGTTGGAGGCATTCTCGGAACCTACATTCAAGGCTACGTTATGGCGTTGGTAGAAAGCGGTGCGGAATATCTCATCCATCCAGTTGGTACGTGTGGTACCTACCCATGGGTTCTTGGTCAAGTCCCAACCGGTTGGCAATGTAAGACCAGCGTTTGCGTAAGACAGTTTTCGCATCTCGAGTTGCTCTTCCGCATTTAACGGCTCGATTACGTTGCTAGCTTTACGAATACCGAAAGTCGCATCATAGCTCAACGAAGTCTTGCCCTCTTTCGCCTTCTTGGTGGTTACCAAGATAACACCGCCGGCTCCGGATTGCGCTCCATAGATAGCGGCAGAGGCAGCATCTTTTAAGACGACAATCGTCTCAATATCATTCATAGAGGCGATGGGTGCGCCGGGAACACCGTCAACAACCCACAATACGTTATCGCCATTCTGTGAGCCTTGTCCACGGATTACGATCGAGGGCGTAGCCGTCGGGTCTCCACCATTCGCTTGCACGGTAACACCCGCTAACTGTCCTTGCAACATACTTTCGGTAGAGGTAACCGGACGGGCTACCAAATCCTCTGTGTTATCCAACACACCTACAGAGGCGGATAAGTCTTGTTTGCGTTGTCCAGCACCGTAGCCTAATACCACTACTTCATCTAGTTTCTGAGTATCTTCATTCAGTGTGATGTTGAAGGTTTTCTTTCCACTTACTGAGATACTTTGTGTCATGTAACCGATATAGCTGATTTCTAAGGTTGCGTTTTCCGGGACCTCTAATTGGAAATCACCATCCAATCCGGTGATTACGCCATTTGTAGTTCCTTTTACTACCACATTCGCTCCGATGACAGGAATGCCCGTCGGATCTTTAACGATACCGGAAATCTTTTTTGTACTTTGTTGTGTAGCATTTGCCTTGGCTGATGGCTTTTTACCGGAGTAGAGCATTACGATCCGGTCTTCAATCTTGTACTTGATCCCGGTACCACGGAACGCTTGGTCTAGAATAGCTTCGATCTTTTCATTCTCTGCTTTGACCGATACGTTGTTTACTCGTAAAGATTCCAAAGATGTATCGTATGAGAATACGATATCCGTTTGTTTTTTCAGGGAATTAACCACTGTTTTGAGCGTGGTGTTGTTGAGTGAGAACTCAACGTCAAACCGTTGGTCAAATGCACTGGAAGTCGGAGCGGCTTGAGCTCCTGCGACCATACAGCATAAAGACATCCCTATACATAAACGTTTGACGCAGGCAAAATCATAAAAACTTTTCTTCATACTTTTGCTGTTTTATGTAAGATTAACATATAAATTCTTTCTCGTTCAGCATTCCTTTTTGCTTTTTTAAACCTTTGTCTTTGGCAAAGTGATAAATGGCTTTATTTACTGTAAATCATGTCAAAAACAATAAGTTCTTCATAAACTTTGGAATTTTGTACGCTTTGTTATTTGGCGCAAAATTCGATAATTTTTGTCATATATTCACAAAGATCAAGGTTAACAAAAGATGAATAAAATGTTACAAACATGTTACCCTTGATTTAATGTGCCCAGCAAAGAACTGTCGTTCTTTCCATTTACTTACTATATACAATCGGTAAAATGAAACTACCTATAAGAGGACGATTTTTTTGGATTTATATAATAATTTACTATTGAGGCTGAATACTAGCGGACATTCCTGTTATGTAAAAGAGTTGTTTCAATGCGGCCTCGGCTCCTTTTGAATACTTGAAAGAGAAGTTGTAACGACAATTTTCCAGCGAGGTGGTATTCATTTGGATTTTTATTTGATAGGTTTCTTCTAGGCATCTCAAAATCTCGTTGACTGTGACATTCGATAGTGATATCAAGCCAAAGCGCCATGAGGTAAGTGCGTTTACATCTACTTCCTCGATTTCTATATTCCCGGTCTTTTGTGAATATAGAGCTTGCTGTCCTGGGATCAATACGGCAAGATTATTTCCGGATTTGTCTTGTATCTGTACGGAACCGGTCATTAGGATGGTCTTGCAAATACCGGCTTCTTCGTCCGTATTAATCTCGAATGAAGTACCTAAAACCTGTACCTCATGTAGATTTGTTTGAATAACAAAGGGATGAAAAGGGTCTTTTGTGACATTAAAAAAAGCTTCTCCGTTTAGGCATACCACACGTTTTCCTCCGGTAAAGACTGGAGGAGCGGTTAATACGGTACGGCTTCCAAGCCATACGACTGTCCCGTCGGAGAGATGGATCATCTTCACGGAATGGTCGGTTGTTTCATTTGTATAAACGACAAGGTCATTACTGAGATTAGTCACATCTTTCGAATTGGTAATATATAGATAAGATAAACTAACGCAAATAAATAAGAGAGCGACAATACTAGCGTATTTTAACCAGATATTTATGATTGCCCGCTTGGAAGTATATGGGATAGAGTCGATTCGTTTATTCATACGTGCTAGTGAATCTTCTATTCTTTCCGTATTAATCTTATTGGTTACTCGTTGGGCATTCAGGATCGCTTTTAGATCAAAAAAATAGACACGATTTTTGGGAGACTGATTTAACCAGTCTTTCAATTGCGCCTTTTCTTCCTCTGTCGCTTTACCCGATAAGTATGTGTATATAATAGAATCGTCCATTTCGAATATAAACTCTCTTCTTTGTACTAAATACAATTATTCAACCCAAACTACCTATAAAAACTATCTTTTTTATTTATATTATAATGTATCTTCAACTTCTCACGTAAGAGCTTTAGGGCACTATAGATATGGTTATCAACCGTACTTAATGAGATGCCTAGTTGCAGACTGATTTCTTTGCTGGGCATATCATGAAGGTAACTTAAAGTGAAAATTTCCCGGCATCTTGCGGGAAGGCTATTGATTGCGGCATTTATCTCCGCTCGTAAATCTTGGTTATAAAGCTTGCGTATCACGTCATTAGTGTCCGGGTCATAATATTTGTATCCGATTTCCTCGATCTCTTGTTCATACATAGACCGATAGTCATTGGAACGCCCTTTCTTTTTTAGTATATTCAATGACGAATTATACACGGAACGTAATAGATAGCCTTGTAAAGATAGAGAATCATCCAATCCCTCTTTCCGTAACCATACATTCAGAAAGACATCTTGTACCACATCTTCCGATTCCTCCTCATCTAGAAACAACTCTGCGTATGAACGTAAGGAAGGATAGTATCGCCTATATAGCTCATTAAAGGCAATACGATCTCCCTTTCTAATTCTTTCTACCAGCGAAGTCTTATTATTCATAGAATTAGTTCTAAACTAGCTTATGGGCAAAGTTAAAACTAATTCCTGAGAAATCAATAATGTCTTCTGTAACTACCAACCAAAGTATTGCATTGCGTTACGATAACTGATGTTTTCCACCATCTGTCCAATGAAGGAAAGTTCGGAGGTGGGCAATAAGCCTTTCTCTACCTCATTGCCTAGCATATTACAAAGGATCCGGCGGAAATACTCATGGCGGGGATACGACAGGAAGCTGCGGGAATCTGTCAGCATACCGACGAAACGGCTTAAAAGACCGAGGCTGGAAAGCGCATTTAATTGATCTTCCATGCCTTTGATTTGATCGAGGAACCACCAAGCCGCTCCATATTGCATCTTCCCGGGGACACTGCCGTCGTTGAAATTGTAGGCATTGGCTACCATCAACTCGGTGTTGCGGGGATTCAGATTGTAAACGATCGTTTTCGCTAATAGATTTTCTTGATCCAGACGGCTGAAAAAGCGGTTCATGGAAACTGCTACTGGCTGATCATCGATAGCGTCGAAACCCGTGTCAGGTCCTAATAACCTGAACATCCGTTTGTTATTATTCCGATTTGCGCCGATATGGAATTGTTGTACCCATCCACTTCGGGCATCCATTGCCGCCAATTCGTATAGCAAAGCCGATCGGTATTTGCGAACCTCCTGCTCCGTGAGCGATTTGCCCATACGAGCCTTGAGGAAGATCACCTCAATCTCCTGCTGTGTATAAGGTTCAGCATAGAAAGTATCCAACCCGTGGTCCGATAACCGGCAGCCTTGGGCGGCGAAGAAATCATGTCGCTTTTGTAAAGCCTCCAATAAATGTTTGTAGGTGAGGATAGTCTTATCGGCGGCGGCCTCCAGCTTGGACAAATAGTCATTTAGCGCCTTGAAATTATCGATAGCGAGTACCTTATCCGGTCGCCATGCCGGATATACACGGGTGTGGCATCCGTTCGAACGTATTTTTTGATGGTATTTCAAAGAGTCGATCGGATCGTCGGTCGTACAAACAATCTCTACGTTCATCCGTTTCATGATGGCTTGCGCACGATACTCGGGGGTACGTAGCTTATCCGTACAGGTTGTATAGATTTCCTTGGCGGAAGCCGGATTCAAAACTTTCTGGATCCCGAATATACGGGTAAGCTCCAGGTGTGTCCAATGATAAAGCGGGTTTCGCATCGTGTAAGGCATCGTCTCTGCCCATTTAAGGAATTTCTCGTAAGGGGGCTTATCTCCGGTGATATATTCCTCGGGAATACCGTTCGCTCTCATCGCCCGCCATTTGTAATGGTCTCCACCCAGCCATATCTCCGTAAGATCCTCGAATTGGTGATTCTCCGCTATTTGCCGTGGATCCAGATGGCAATGGTAATCAATGATGGGCATCTTAGCCGCATGCTCGTGATATAACTCACGGGCCGTGTCGGTCTGGAGCAAGAAATCTTGATCTAAAAAGCTTTTCATACTTGGCGATATTTTTGAATGGTAGATAAGGCGTTGCGGCATAAATCAGTAATGGATTGCCAATCGTTTTCCGCTATCGCTTCTTTGGGGAAGAGTTTGGATCCCATTCCTACGCAGGTCACGCCGGCCTTGAACCAAGCGGATAAATTCTCCTCTGTCGGCTCCACGGCACCGGTCGCCATGATTAGAGTCCATGGCATGGGTGCCTTTATGTTCTTGACAAATGAGGGACCTCCTACATTTCCGGCGGGGAATATCTTGCAAAGGTCGCAACCTACTTCTTGGGCAAAGCCGATCTCGGATACGGAACCACAACCGGGCGTATAGGGGATGAGGCGACGGTTACATATCTTCGCTATCTCCGGGTTGAATAATGGGCCGACTACGAAGTTTGCCCCTAGCTGTATGAATAAGGCGGCTGTTCCCTGGTCTACTATGGAACCTATGCCTAATACTAATTCCGGACATTCTTTGGCGGCGTATTTAACCAGTTCGCCAAATACCTCGTGGGCAAAATCTCCCCGGTTAGTAAACTCGAAGGCTCTGACGCCTCCCTCATAGCAGGCTTTTACAACCTGTTTAGCGATCTCTACATCTTTATTATAATAAACGGGCACCATTCCGGTTTGGATGATAGCCTGTAATGTTTGTATTTTATTGAATCGAGCCATATTGGGAATTAAAAATTGAAAATTAACGGGAGACACGGCCGGAGGTGTCGCCGGACATGAGTTTTTCTACTTCCTCTACGGTTACTTGGTTGAAGTCTCCGTAAATTGTGTGTTTTAGGCAGGAAGCCGCTACTGCGAAGTCCAAGGCTTTCTGGTCGTCGCCGGGATAGGAAAGTAAGCCGTAAATAAGACCTCCCATAAAAGAATCGCCTCCACCTACTCGATCGACGATATGGGTGATATCATACCAGCGGGATTCGTACAACCGATTGTTTGCGTATAGCACTCCACCCCATGTGTTATGATTGGCATTGATGGAGCCTCTTAACGTGATAATTACTTTCTGTGCACGGGGGAATTGAGCCATTAATTGGATACATACCGATTGGAAAGAGGCGGCGTGTATCTCACCTTCCGTGGCGGCGGCGTTGAAACCTTGGGGCTTGATGCCGAAGACCTTCTCGGCATCTTCCTCGTTTCCTAGAATGATATCGCATCCGGCCACTAGTTTTGGCATGACTTCATTGGCAGTCTTGCCGTATTTCCAGAGATTTTTCCGATAGTTGAGGTCGCAGGATACCGTGATGCCTAATCGGTTTGCCGCCTGTATTGCTTCCAAACATACGTTGGCGGCACCTTCGGATATAGCCGGTGTGATACCTGTCCAGTGAAACCAAGAGGCATCCTTGAATACTGTGTCCCAATCGATCATCCCTGGTCGGATCTCGGCGATGGAAGAACAAGCTCGGTCATATACCACCTTGCTGGCACGAGCGACCGATCCGGTCTCGAGAAAATAAATTCCTAACCGTTCCCCTCCGTAAATGATTTTGGATGTTCCGATGCCCTGTTTGCGTAATTCCATAACGCAAGTACGGGCGATGTCATTTTGTGGTAAACGGGTTACAAACTCAGTCTCGATGCCATAGTTGGCGAGTGAGGCGGCGACATTTGCTTCCCCTCCGCCAAAAGTAACATTGAACTGATTGGCTTGGCAAAAGCGTAAATAGTCCGGAGTAGCTAGCCTAAGCATGATCTCTCCGAAAGTTATGACTTTCTTACTCATGGTGGTATAGTATTATGTTTTTCGCAAATGTAAGGGTTTATTCTGAATAATGTATACGTGTGTGCGAAAACATAGACTTTGGAAAAACAAAAAAGCCGCTAGTCCCAAACGGATGCGGCTTTTTTGCTCCTCAATGAAACAATCTCACGATTCTCCCCTTGCAAAGACTTGTTAACCTTAGATCTAAAATACTATGAAAAAAACTCGATGCAAATATAAGGGGTTTTATAATATGCGGCAATAATATTTGTAACATTTTATTGCGAAAATATCACAAAAAGGTTTCAATTTGATATATATCAAGCTTGTTATTCTAAAATTCCGTACTTTTTAGGGATATTGTTCATGATCTCGAATAATTCGTTAACAGTTTCCGCACGTAGCATGGCGATCCGTGTTTGCTTGAAATCGGTAATACCCTTGAAGAGTGGAGTAGCTGCTAGATGACGACGAATATGTAAGATCCCCCTGCGTTCGTCTAATCGTTCCACGCTTTGCTCCACTTGTTTTTTTAGAATATCCAGATACCAAGAGAAAGGCTCTTGTGGCAATAATTCCCCGGTCGTAAGATAGTGTTTTACCTCTCGGAAAATCCAAGGGCGACCTATGCTAGCTCTACCGATCATTACGGCGTCTACGCCATAGTCCTCGAAACGCTGTTTGCATATCTCGGCGGAAGTCACGTCACCATTCCCGATGATAGGGATTTGCATACGAGGGTTATTTTTAACGGCACCGATCAAGGTCCAGTCCGCCTCGCCTGTGTACATTTGCGCCCGTGTGCGTCCGTGGATGGAGAGGGCGGTAATACCGCAGTCTTGTAGTTGCTCGGCCAGATCCACGATAATGCGGTTGTCGGCATCCCATCCTAAACGGGTTTTCACTGTGACGGGGATGTTCACGGCTCTCACCACTTCTCTCGTGATCTCCAGCATCAACGGGATATTGCGTAGCATGCCAGCCCCAGCTCCCTTGCCCGCTACTTTCTTTACGGGGCAACCAAAGTTTATATCTAGAATATCCGGACGAGCTTCCTCGCAAATACGTGCGGCCTCTACCATCGAGGCTCCGTCCTTGCCGTAAATCTGGATAGCGACCGGACGTTCGTCATCGGAGACATTTAGTTTTTGTTGTGTTTTGTTCACATTGCGGATCAACGCATCGCTCGATACGAACTCCGTATATACCATGTCCGCCCCGAAGCGTTTGCACATTAAACGAAACGAGATATCTGTCACGTCCTCCATCGGAGCCAAGAATATCGGACGTTCCCCTAAATCTATTGAACCAATTTTCATACCTTTTGTTTGCTAACTAAATAGAAATTACAAAAGTACTTCTTTTTTGGGAATAGTTCTTACATCTCGTAAGATGATCGATGGATGGAACAGGCGTTTTTAATAATCCGGATCATTATTGATAGAGTTCGGATTGCCCCGCTTTATTTAGGATCTTGTGCTTTTCGAGCTGGAACTATTCTTTCATGATGGGATGGAGGATTTGTGTTTTAAGATCTTCTCAAATATTATTCGTACCTTTGCGTTTGTAATATAAAAATATATAACCTTGAAAGAGAAGGATTTTGAAATAATGGCGCCTGTCGGTTCCTATGAATCGTTGATGGCGGCTATACAAGGAGGGGCCGACTCCATTTATTTCGGTATCGAAGGATTAAATATGCGTTCTCGCTCGTCGAATAATTTTACGACGGAAGATTTGCGTAAGATCGTCGCTATTTGCCAAGAACATGCTATCAAGAGTTATCTCACGGTTAATACGGTCATTTATGGTGAGGATCTTCCGTTGATGCGGGAAATTATAGATGCCGCTAAGGATGCGGGTGTCTCCGCCATTATCGCCGCCGATGTGGCCGCTATGAATTATGCGAATAGCATCGGGCAAGAGGTGCACTTATCCACGCAATTGAATATCTCGAACGTGGAGGCGTTGAAGTTTTACGCCCGCTTCGCCGATGTGGTCGTATTGGCTCGCGAATTGAACTTAAAGCAGGTGCATGAGATTTCTCAGGAGATCGTGAAGCAGCAGATCAAAGGCCCGAAAGGGGAATTGATCCGCATAGAGATGTTCGCTCACGGGGCCTTGTGCATGGCCGTGTCCGGTAAATGCTATTTGAGTTTGCATGAGATGAACGCTTCCGCAAATCGGGGGGCTTGCATGCAAATTTGTCGTCGTGCCTATACGGTGCATGATAAGGATAGCCAGATCGAGCTGGATGTGGAGAATCAGTATATCATGTCGCCGAAAGACTTGAAGACGATTCATTTCATGAATAAGATGATGGATGCTGGAGTACGTGTGTTCAAACTGGAGGGGCGTGCCCGCGGGCCGGAGTATGTGCGTCTCGTGACCGAATGTTATAAAGAGGCAGTCAAGGCCTATTGCGAAGGTACCTTCGATGAGGAGAAGGTTGCGGTTTGGGACGAGCGTTTGCGCAGGGTCTTTAATCGCGGTTTCTGGGATGGCTACTATCTGGGACAACGATTGGGTGAATGGAGCAGTAAATATGGTTCCGGTGCTACCCGTAAGAAAGTGTACGTGGCACGGGGTATCAAATACTTCAGCGGAATCGGTGTCGCCGAGTTTGAGATGGAGTCCGGTTCCTTGAGAGTAGGCGATGAGATCTTGGTAACGGGTCCCACGACCGGAGCTGTTATGCAGACTGTCGATGAGATCCGGGTAGACCTGAAACCGGTGGAGGAGACCGTGAAAGGGGAACGCTTCTCGATAAAGATGTCCGAGAAGATCCGCCCGTCCGATCGTCTTTATAAAATGGAGAAAGTACAAATCGAAAAAGAACTACGATAATGAAGGAATATATTTTTAAACTGACAGACAAGGTTCGCGATTACGAGTGCGATTTGCAAGGCGTGGTGAATAACTCCAATTACCAGCATTATATGGAGCATACCCGGCATGAGTTTTTGGAGTCGTTGGGTGAGAACTTCGGCGCCATGCATGAGAAGGGCATCGATGCTTTTGTGGCCCGTGTGGATATCCAGTTCAAGAACTCCTTGCGGAGCGGCGATCGGTATACTTCTTGCCTGAATGTATATAAGAAAGGGGTGAAACTGGTATTCGAGCAAGATATTTACCGGGAATCCGATGGGGTACTGGCTACTAAAGGAGTCGTGGAATCCGTTGTCGTAGAGAATGGCAAATTAACCAGGGGAGAATATTTCGATGAGATGCTACAGCGAATAGAATCAAAACAAGCATAAATGACAGACAAACAGATTTACCAAATTGGCCTTACTATGATTAATGGGGTGGGAGATATCCTAGCCCGCCATCTTCTGGAAGCGTTGGGAGATGCTGAGGCCGTGTTTACGGAAAAACGCCAGTCGCTAGAGAAGATACCAGGTATCGGCGATTCGATTATCACCGAGATTAAGCGGGCGGATGTGCTCTTACGGGCAGAGAAAGAATTGGCTTTTGCCCAAAAGAACGGTATCTCTATCTATTTCTTGAAAGATATGAATTATCCGGAACGTTTGCGGGAATGCCCAGACGCTCCGGTTTTATTTTATTTCAAGGGGAATGCAGATTTAAACGCTGCCCATATCATCAGCGTTGTGGGTACTCGTAGGGCCTCCGCTTATGGACAGGAAGTGACTGAGTGTTTATTGCAGGATTTGTCCGTGATTTTCCCGGATCTATTGGTCGTTAGCGGACTTGCGTATGGCATCGATATTTGTGCCCATCGGAATGCGTTGAAGAACCAATTGCCCACGGTAGGCGTATTGGCGCATGGTTTGGATCGTATCTATCCTCCCGTGCATCGCTCTACGGCGGTCGAGATGTTGGAACGGGGAGGTTTATTGACCGACTTCTCTAGCGGGACGAATCCGGATCGGCAGAACTTTATCCGGCGAAACCGGATCGTAGCCGGTCTGACGGATGCCACGATCGTTATTGAATCGGCGGAGAAAGGAGGCTCTCTGATTACGGCGGATATCGCTTTCTCATATGGCCGGGATGTCTATGCCTTTCCGGGCCGGGTGACGGATATCAACTCTAAGGGATGTAATAGCTTAATCCGGCAGAATAAAGGAGGCTTGATTACTTGCGCTGACGATTTAATCATGGCGATGCGTTGGGATGTCGCTCAAAAGATGGATACGTTACCGATCCAAACCCAATTATTGTTTTCGGAGAACGAGGAGAGCGAACGGATCTTGTCGTTCTTGGAGACGCAAAAGGAATCTCATATCAATGAATTGTCCGTAGCTTTGAATCTTCCGGTACATCAATTATCTTCTCTGCTCTTTGAGTTGGAATTAGATGGAAAGATAAAATCGATGCCGGGAAGCATCTATAAGCGAACGAAACTCCTATAAATAATTAAAGCCTGTCTCACGACAAGCCCTAACCAAACTTTGTTAACCTTAAATCTAATACTATTATGAAAAAACCACAGTGCAAAGATAAACTTGTAAAGCCTCTTTGTCAAGGGTTTTGAATATAACTTGTGTTAAACAATATGCTTGTTTGATATAAAAAATGTTTTTGAATTTGAAACTATACAGAATATGCGCAAAATCTTCTAAAATTAACAGTCGGGGGTGCTGTTTGTGATCTTTGATATACTAAAAAACCTTGTAAGCACGCTTACAAGGTTTTTTAGATTGTGCGGCTGAAGGGACTCGAACCCCCACGCCGTGAAGCATCAGATCCTAAGTCTGACGTGGCTACCAATTACACCACAGCCGCATTGGAATCGTGTGCAAAGGTAATGCTTTTTTGTAAACTTGCAAATATTTGTGTTGTTTTTTAGTTTTTTGTTCATAGTCAAATTTTAGATAGTCATTCTTTAAAGTAGCATTTACCTACTGGTTTATAGTGGCATTAGCTTGTAAATCAGTAGGTAAATGCTATTTTAAAGGATGACTATTTATTCCCATACGTATATCTGTCGGATGTTGAGACATTGCAATAATTGCTTGTTTATTTTGGGTATATAAACCTTCACCGTTCGCTTGCCCTGGTTTTCCTTTGTCAATAAATCCATGGCACCTCGCTTAAGATGATGTACTTTATCCGCATGGCTCCTCCCATATAATTAGTTAATGTAAAGCACTGTCAAGCTCATGCCGATTATGGAATATGCGTGCGATATTGCGAAGGGAGTAGCCGATTGCGGTGATGTCGTTTCTCAAAATGGTATATTCAAGTTCTTTCCTGCCTGCTTTCTCGGCTTCATCGTATACGCTCTGTTACTTTAGCAAGGCGCAGATTTGTCCATAGGTTTTCCCTATTAAAACATATTCTTTCGTATTCTCGCCAAGCTCCGTTGCATGTAGAAACGCTTTGATCGTCCGAGGTGCGTCTCCCAGATCCCGATAGACGCAGCTTAGAAATTGTAGGGGTAGTTGTAGATATTGTAGCAAATAGTCTTGTAAATTATATGGGAGTATTGAAAGTTAAAGAGATAAACAAATAACTTTCAATTCTCCGTTTTTCAATTAAATGGTATAATATTGTTCCCATCCTTTGCGAGGCGGTACTCCGCATAGCATCTTATTCGCCTCTGGGTCGTTCGTGATCTGTTTCGTGTCACGGTCGAAGACGAGCTTGCGATTCAAACGTTGGGCCAATACGCCGAGACAGAATACCTGACTTAATGGGCCGGCGATAGAGAACGGCGAGCGAGTTTTCTCCTTACCCATACAACTTAGCAGGAAGTTTGCGAAATGGTTAGACGGGCTTTTCGGCACTTCCGGTAAGCGGGATGCCATCTCTTTCGCTTTCTCATCTGGGATGATAGATAAGGTACTTCCGTGAGATCCTCCCTTGAAGGTTAATTCTTTCGAGTAGATTTCCTTACCTGGGTTCAACTTCGCTGGTTGTATCTTGCCGCCGGCTACGGTCGGGATGTTCGGATCAAGTTCCGAGACACCGTAACCTTCCGGTACGGCAGGGATATTGTCCAGCCCATCGTACCAAGTGATATCCACGGCCGGCATATTTCCTCTTTCCGGGAATTTAAACAAAAGGGTGGACGACATCGGGAAGAAGAACGGGTTATGATCTTTCAAATAAAGCGGATTTACCTCCGTCGGTAGTCCCAGATCCAGAAACTCATGCGCCGTATCCAGAATATGAGCGCCCCAGTCCCCTAAAGCCCCCATTCCGAAATCATACCAGCAACGCCATTGCCCCAAATGATAATCATGGTTGTAATCGTGATATTGAGCCACACCGATCCAAGTATCCCAATCCATCGTGGCAGGAACCGGCTCTCCCATAGGCATATGCCTAATGTTCGGGTTCCAGCCGTGCCAGCGGCGGGAGTTGTTCATATGAGCGGTGATCGCTGTCACGTCCTTGATAATACCGGCCTCTTTCCATGCCTTAAATTGGAAATAGTTCGCCTCGGAATGTCCTTGGTTACCCATTTGGGTGACAACGCCGTATTTTTTGGCCCCACGCATCATGATCTCTATCTCTTGGAATGTGCGGGCCATCGGTTTCTCTACATATACATGTTTGCCGTGTGCCATCGCCTCGATCGTGATCGGGAAGTGGGAATGATCCGGCACGCCTACGCTTACGGCATCGATTTTGTCCGCCATCCGGTCGAACATCGTGCGAAAGTCCTGAAAACGGGCCGCTTTCGGGAACATGTTGATAATCTCTTGCGTATGAGGGGCTCCCATATCCACGTCGCAGAGAGCTACTACGTTACACAGACCTGTGTTATACAATTCCTTGGCGATCTCGCCTCCTCGTTGTCCGATGCCGATGAATGCGATGTTTACCCGGTCATTAGCACTGATTAGCGAGGAAGTAGGTAGAACACGTCCGTGGGCGGGTGTCCAGAACGACGGGATAGCCGATACTGCCGATAAGGCTAGCGCTCGCTTCAGGAACGAGCGGCGTGAGATTTCTTCTGATTTCATGGTATTATCTTGTTTAAATTATACTGTTTGCGCAAACACTAATGATTTACGTCGTAAATATACAAAACTTTCTATAGTTACGGAAAAAATCATTTACTTTGCAGCTTTAATGATGGATCAATAGCAAATTAGTATATTATGGCACAAGAAGATGTATTTAAGAAATTAGTTTCACACTGTAAGGAGTATGGTTTCGTATTTCCCTCCTCAGAGATTTATGACGGATTGGGAGCGGTATACGATTACGGCCAGTATGGTGTTGAGTTAAAGAACAATATAAAGAAATATTGGTGGGATAGCATGACTTTGCTGCATGAGAATGTGGTGGGTATTGATTCCGCTATTTTTATGCACCCTACTATCTGGAAAGCTTCCGGCCATGTTGACGCTTTTAATGATCCGTTGATCGATAACAAGGACTCGAAGAAACGTTACCGTGCGGACGTTTTGATCGAAGACCATTTGGGCAAGATCGAGGAGAAAATGAATAAGGAAGTGGCGAAAGCCGCAAAGAAATTCGGTGACGCTTTCGATGAGGCTAAATTCCGTGAGACGAATCCTCGTGTATTGGAGCATCAAGCGAAATGGAATGAGATCCATGAGCGTTATAGCAAGGCGATGAACGAGTCTAACTTCGAGGATCTTCGCCAATTGATCTTGGATTGCGAGATCGTTTGCCCGATTTCCGGAACTCGTAACTGGACGGAGGTTCGCCAGTTTAACTTGATGTTCTCTACGGATATGGGTTCTACCGCTGATGGAGCGACTAAGATTTATCTTCGTCCGGAGACGGCCCAAGGTATTTTCGTGAACTTCTTGAATGTGCAGAAGACTGGCCGTATGAAGATCCCGTTCGGTATCGCTCAGATCGGTAAGGCGTTCCGTAATGAGATCGTGGCTCGCCAGTTTATCTTCCGTATGCGTGAGTTCGAGCAAATGGAGATGCAATTCTTTGTTCGTCCGGGTGAGGAGATCGAGTGGTTCAAGAAATGGAAGTCTACTCGCTTGAAATGGCATCAAGCTCTTGGCTTGGGAGATGAGAAGTATCGTTATCACGATCATGAGAAGTTGGCTCACTACGCTAACGCGGCTACGGATATCGAGTTTGAAATGCCGTTCGGATTTAAGGAAGTGGAGGGTATACATAGCCGTACGAACTTCGACTTGAGTCAGCATGAGAAGTTTTCCGGTAAAAAGATCCAATATTTCGATCCGGAGTTGAACCAGAGTTACACTCCGTATGTAATCGAGACCTCGATCGGTGTAGACCGTGTGTTCTTGAGCATCATGGCGGGTTCTTACTGCGAGGAGACGTTGGCGAATGGCGAGAGCCGTGTGGTATTGAAGTTGCCCGCAGCCTTGGCTCCGATCAAGTTGGCCGTATTGCCATTGGTGAAGAAAGATGGCCTGCCCGAGAAAGCTGAGGAGATTATAAATATGTTGCGTTTCGACTTCCGTTGCCAATACGACGAGAAGGATTCTATCGGTAAGCGTTATCGCCGTCAGGATGCGATCGGTACCCCGTATTGTATTACGGTAGACCATGACACCTTGAAGGATAATTGCGTAACGATCCGTTTCCGTGACACGATGGAGCAAGAGCGCATAAGCATCGATAAGCTTCACGATATTATCACGGAGAAGGTGAGCATGAAGAATTTATTGAAAAAGGTAATAGAGTAAACGAATGAAGAAGTACTGGCATATTGCGTTGATGTTGTTTTGCGTGCTCATGATCACCTCTTGTGGGGATGATGATGAGGCACTAGAGGTGGATGAGGTTTGGAAGGTCCAGAATGAGGAGGCTTTTCAAGCCCAGATGCTGGTTCCGGGTTTCGAGCAATTGAGTTCTCAAAGTAATGCCGGATGTATCCTTTACAAGGTCTTGAAGACTGGGGAGAGTAAGGAGCCGATTTATTATACGAGCAAGGTGGAGCTTTACTATAAAGCCTCTTTTATTGATGGAACAGTTTTTCAAGATAAATCATATGAAGCTGGAGCTCCATATATAACAGAAAAAGGTGTTTTTGAATTTATTGATGGTTTTTCTACGGCTTTGCAAAATATGCATCCAGGAGATTGTTGGGAGATTTGGATACCTCAGCAACTTGGATATGGCTCTGCTGGTGATAAAAGGGGCGATGTGATAATTAAGCCTTATACAACTTTAATCTATGAGGTAGAGGTAGTAAGAATTATTGAAGAGTGAATTGTTTTCTTGTATTCTATGAGTATATTTAATGATTTAATATTAAAATGATAAAATGATGAGAAAACATTTGTGTTTAATTGGAGTGGCATTTCTCACGATGATGGGAGCTATTTCTTGTAGTAATGAACTCCCAAGCAATGATATGATTGGGAATGTAGATAAGCTAAGTGTTGTGGCTAATGTTGCTAGTGTAAATGATACTATTATCAAAAAGTTAGATTTTTATTATAAAGGGGAATCATTATGTCTCAGACTACTCTAGTTTAAATGATTCTATTGTTGAAATATTTGATGAGGAAGTTCGGAGTCTTTATTTTAGTTTTTCCGATAGCTCGCAAGTTGTAACATATATTCATCCGGAGGGGTATATTGAGTATTTTGATAATTTAGATATGATGAGAAGTTCTTTGGAAGAGGAAGAACCGAATCGTATTGCTACGAGAGATCTTAGTATAATGCAAAAGTACGGACGGTTTTACTTGTACGATGATGATGGATTCAGTGGACGAATGATTATTGTTGAGGAATTTGGAGGTTTTGTTGTTTCACATTTAAAGTCTTATAAAACAGCTCTTGGTGAAACTGCTAATTTTAATGATAAAACAACAGCTTTGAAAATAGAGTTAGGTTCTGATAATCTATATTATAAGTTTTGGGAAGATGATCACTTTTCTGGAAGATGTTTAGTTTTACGAACGACAGGAGGTAGAGCTGAAATAAGAAATTTGAAAGATTATCCACTTGCCGGTTCTTCCAAAAGTTGGAATGACAGAATTACTTCAATATCCATAGATGATAAGTTATAACTTTAATGTTATCTCCATTCTCATTCCATTAAAGAGCTAATGAGATTATCTAATTCGTTTCTAGGTAAATGAAAAACTATCATTTGGATCGACAAGATCAAGAATGAGTTAGTGTTTATTTTCTAGTAAAAAAGCGGCCACCTCTAGACAAAGAGATGGCCGCTTTTTAGGTTCCTCCTTTACTTTACTTGCTGGAAGGGGGTAAGGTCCCCCCCCTATAACAATTAAAGCCTGTCTCACGACAAGCCCTAACCAAACTTTGTTAACCTTAAATCTAATACTATTATGAAAAAACCACGATGCAAAGATACGTTCGTCAAGACCATTTGTCAAGTCTTTTGCGACTAATATATGTTAAGTAACATGCCGATGCTTGCCAAAAAGTGTTATACGGTATAAAACTCTATATATTACAATCAAAATCTTCTAATTTTAACGGCGATTCAATGCTTTTAGTGGAGATATAGCTTGCCGCATCTTTACGACGGGGAAGGGAGATAGTCGGAGCGGCTGGCTCGAAAATCGATCCCGCTCAAGTCACACATCTCTTGCTCGAGATATGCAACCATGACTGCCCTTAAGTATAATTGTTCGTGTCAACAAGCGATAAACATTCTTTTTACTATACATAAACCTATTTTCTACTTGATCTATTTCTAAATCATCGCCGTGGTCTGTATATTCTATGTCGTGGTCTGTATAAATCACGCCGTGGAATGTATAGACCACGCCGTGGTTTGTAGAATTATACAGTATGCGAACAAGAATTCATACGCTACAGGATAAGAATTCATATAGGGGCGGTACGTTTTTTACTTGGGGAAGAAGAACTTTACGGAAAGCAGACTTTATAAAACAATTAAAGCCTGTCTCGCGACAAGCCCTAATCAAACTTTGTTAACCTTAAATCTAATACTATTATGAAAAAACCACGATGCAAATATACAGACTTTTCAATTCCTGTCAAGATCTGTAATGCTAAATTATGTTTTGCGACATATAACAAAAATAAAAAGGCGCCTTCCTTTTAGAGAAAGACGCCCTTTCCATGATATACTAATCAAATATTAGTCTTGTAATTTAGCGCAAATGAACTCACGATTCAAACGAGCGATGTTACTAACGGAGATATTCTTCGGACATTCCATCTCGCAAGCGCGTGTGTTCGTACAGTTACCGAAGCCAAGCTCATCCATTTTAGCGACCATAGCTTTGGCACGGCGAGCAGCCTCGACTTTACCTTGAGGCAACAAAGCCAACTGGCTAACCTTAGCGGATACGAATAACATAGCGGAACCATTCTTACAAGCGGCAGCACAAGCGCCACAACCGATGCAAGCGGCAGCGTCCATGGCTAAGTCTGCGTCCTTCTTTGGGATAGGTATCGCGTTAGCGTCGGGTACACCACCTGTGTTGACAGATGTGAAACCACCCGCTTGGATGATTTTGTCGTAAGCGTAGCGGTCTACCATCAAGTCGCGGATAACAGGGAAACCTGCGGAACGCCACGGTTCGATCGTGATCGTCTCTCCATCGTGGAAACGACGCATATATAACTGGCAAGTCGTAGCTCCGGTTGCCGGTCCGTGCGGGTGTCCGTTTACATACAATGAACACATACCGCAGATACCCTCGCGGCAGTCGTGGTCGAATACGATCGGTTCCTTACCCTCGTTGACCAACTGCTCGTTCAAGATATCCAACATTTCCAAGAAAGAGACACTCTGATTGATCTTCTCAATTTTGTATGTCTCGAACTGTCCTTTCTCCTTCGGACCTCTCTGACGCCAAACCTTAAGTGTTACACTTATATCTTTATCCATGATTCTAATTTTTTCTGAGATTGATGATTATTACTTCTTGTAGTTACGTGTTTGAGGAACAACGAACTCATAGTTCAAATCCTCTTTCAACATGACAGGATCTTTGTCCTCGCCTTGGTACTCCCAGCAAGATACGTACATGAACTTATCGTCATGACGCAAGGCCTCACCTTCTTCTGTCTGGTGCTCCGTACGGAAGTGGCCACCACAAGACTCAGCGCGGTCCAAAGCATCGTGTGCCATCAATGTACCGATCTCGATAAAGTCGGCTACACGTAATGCTTTCTCTAACTCGGTATTCAAGTTGTCTGCGTTGCCTGGGATGAATACGTTGCTCCAGAATTCTTTCTTCAAGTCTTTCAGCATCTGGATAGCTTCTTGCAAACCTTTTGCGTCGCGTGCCATACCGATATGTTCCCACATGATATGACCTAGTTTGCGGTGGATAGTGTCTACGGTTTCTTTACCTTTGACGTTCATCAATTTTTGGATACGGTCCTTGATGGCCTTTTCTGCCTCGACGAACTCCGGCAGATCCGTGCTGAAGCGAGGAACTTGGATTTGGTCGGACAAATAGTTCTGGATCGTGTATGGTAATACGAAATAACCATCGGCCAATCCCTGCATCAAAGCGGAAGCACCTAAACGGTTCGCTCCGTGATCGGAGAAGTTTGCCTCACCGATAGCGAACAGGCCTGGAATGGAGGTCATCAACTCATAGTCAACCCACAATCCACCCATTGAGTAGTGCAATGCCGGATAGATCATCATCGGAGTCTCGTATGGATTATCGTTCGTGATCTCTTCGTACATATCGAACAAGTTACCGTATTTCTGCTTAACGACTTCTTTACCTAAACGATTGATCGCGTCGGAGAAATCCAAGAATACGGCCAAGCCCGTGCTGTTCACGCCGAAGCCTGCGTCGCAACGTTCTTTAGCGGCACGAGAAGCCACGTCACGAGGAACCAAGTTTCCGAATGCCGGATAACGACGCTCCAAATAATAATCACGGTCTGCCTCGGGAATATCTTTACCTTTCTTCGTTCCGGCCTGTAGAGCTTTAGCGTCTTCCAGTTTCTTAGGAACCCAGATACGGCCGTCGTTACGCAAGGATTCGGACATCAAAGTCAATTTAGATTGGAAGTCACCTTTCACCGGTACGCAAGTCGGGTGGATCTGAACCATACAAGGATTAGCGAAGTAAGCGCCTTTCTTGTAGCATTGCCATGCGGCAGAACCGTTAGATGCCATAGCGTTGGTAGACAAGAAGAACGTATTAACGTAACCTCCCGTAGCCACGACTACAGCGTGAGCGGCATAACGCTCGATCTTACCTGTAATCAAATTTCGGGCGATGATACCACGAGCACGACCGTCTACCTTAACTACATCCAACATCTCATGACGGGTGTACATCTTAACCTTACCCAAACCGATCTGACGGCTCAACGCTGAATAAGCGCCTAACAAAAGCTGCTGACCCGTCTGGCCACGGGCGTAGAACGTACGCGATACCTGAGCGCCACCGAATGAACGGTTATCCAACAAACCACCATATTCGCGAGCGAAAGGAACGCCTTGAGCCACGCACTGGTCGATGATTGAGTTAGAAACCTCAGCCAAACGATAAACGTTAGCCTCACGAGCACGGTAGTCACCTCCTTTGATCGTATCGTAGAACAAACGGTAAACAGAGTCACCATCATTCTGGTAGTTCTTAGCGGCGTTGATACCACCTTGAGCGGCGATAGAGTGCGCACGGCGGGGAGAATCTTGGATACAGAAGTTCAACACGTTGAATCCCATCTCTGCCAAAGACGCTGCAGCGGAAGCTCCAGCCAAACCTGTACCGACTACGATAACATCCAAACGACGCTTGTTAGCGGGGTTCACCAATTTCTGGTGATTTTTATAATTAGTCCACTTCTCAGCCAATGGGCCTTGAGGTATTTTAGAATTTATTTCAGACATAATGATTTAATTTCAAAAGTTCTTAATTATAAAACCTGTAGCTTGCAATTAAGCACCTACTCCGTTTAGGAAGAAGATGATAGTAATGATCGCGAAAAGTCCGCAAATAACCGTAGCTACGATCTTAGAGATACATTCCCAACGGTTCATCCAGACCGTGTTATTCCAACCGATCGTTTGGATAGCGCTCCAGAATCCGTGAGTCAAGTGGAACCACAAAGCCACGTACCAGATCAAATAAAGAACAGTGATCACGGCATTACCTTGGAAGTAAAAGTTGATAAAAGCGGCTCCGTCTTGTGGAGATACCATATTTGGGCCCAATGCTACTTCGTGATGGCCGATCAACTCGGCGAACATCATCTTATACCAGAACTGGCTGAAATGCAACAGCATGAACAGGATAACGATCAAACCCAAAACGAACATGTTCTGAGATGCCCATTCCACGCCTTTCGGACGAGCGTTGATAGCGTAACGGTCGTTACCACGTGCCTTACGGTTTTGCAAGGTAAGAATGATAGCGTACACGAAGTGGATCACAACACCTGCGGCCAATACGAGAGTAGCTGCGACAGCGTACCAATTAGAGCCCAACAGCGAACAAACCATGTTATAAGCCTCTCCGGAGAAAACGGCCGCCACGTTCATCGACAGGTGGAACAATAAGAACAGAACAAGAAAGAGGCCTGATATACTCATTATCAGCTTCTTCCCGATAGAAGAATTAAGTAACCACATAAGATAATAATTTAAGTTATTTAATTGTATTTAGAAATTTCTACTTAAACTATGTAATTATCACGCAAAGGTATGCTAAATCCATATATCGCGCAAACGATTAAAGAAATATTTCTGCATTAATGGGAGAGGTCAGAGCATGTGCTCCGATACATGAAATAATGCGGAAGGATTCGAATGGGTCATGGCATTTTTACATAGGGATCAAGTTCACAATCTTATTGTTTGCGATCGCAATCTTGGTTCTTGTGCTTTTTTCATATAGGAGCGACAAGTATGGCAACCTGTTCGGGCAGGTAGAGAAATTGATTCCGCATCATCCGGGCAGTGCTTTCTATGCATTTGATGACTGTTAGCGTTAATTAACATATTGTTTATATTCGTATTACGAATATTTCGTATGTTTGCGAAGCCGACGTAATTAAGGTTGGTAAGCGTGTGTAATAACGGTATAAATAACTTTAAAACTGATTGAAAATGAGAAATGCGATTATGAACACAATGATCATCCTGTTCGCTTTGGCGATGTGCGTAGGATGCGGACAGTCTTCGGAACAAAAAGAAGAAAGTGTTCCGACAGATGTAACAAAGGCAGAAAAACAAGAACAAGTACAGGTGGAAGCGGAGGACGAAGATACGCTGGAAAATGGAGAGCAGGTATTTAGGGTGGTAGAAGTGATGCCGAAGTTTCCCGGCGGTGATGCGGAGCTTTTGAAATTTATAGCCAAGAATGTAAAGTATCCACAAGAAAGCCAAAACAAAGGAGAGCAAGGCCGTGTGATTTGTTCGTTTGTGGTAACGAAGGATGGAACACTTACGAATTACAAGGTCATTAGAGGAATCTCCCCGGCATTAGACCAAGAGGCGGTTCGGGTCTTGCAAATGATGCCTCGTTGGACACCGGGCACGCAAAAAGGCAAGCCGGTAGCCGTGAAATATACAGTGCCGATCACGTTTAAGTTACAATAATTCACGATTGTAGGTCTTGTGATTCTTATTTAATGTTAATTAACGTGCCTTCCGCATGCTGTTTACGACTATTTCGTAGCTTTGTAGATATACATTAAATAAAAGGATAAGATTTATGGAAAAACTAACGATGCAGGAAGAAGAGGCGATGCGCTGGATTTGGCGGATCGGTCCTTGTTTTGTGAAAGACGTGCTGGCTAAATACGAGGATCCGAAACCTCCTTATACGACGCTCGCTTCCGTAATCAAGAATCTAGAACGAAAGAAATACGTGAAGGCGAAACGTTATGGAAATACGTATGAATACTGTCCTTTGATAGAGGAAACGGAATATAAACGTACATTCCTTGGCGGCGTGGTAACGAATTATTTCGCCAATTCGTATAAAGAAATGGTCTCTTTCTTCGCGAAAGATCAGAAAATCTCTACGGATGATTTAAAGGATATCATCGATTTGATTGAGAAAGGAAAAGAATAACCTAAATCCCACATACCATGACACCGGAATTTGCCTACTTATTGAAGGTGAACGTAGCCTTTGTACTCTTTTACGCCTTCTACCGGTTGTTCTTTTATAAGGACACGTTCTTCAAGCTACGTCGTGCGATCTTGCTGGCATTTTTTGGCTTGGCACTGTTTTATCCTTTGTTGAATATACAAGATTGGGTGAGGCAACAGGAGCCTATAGCGGACGTGATTTATATGTATTCCGCTATGTTGCCTGAGGCGACGGCGAAAGCGGATGCCGCGGCGTCCATGGATTGGTATGGATGGCTGCTGGGATCTTTGGGATTTATTTATTGGGGGATCGTAGCACTCTTATGCGGACGTTTTCTCGTGCAATTAAGCAGTATCTTATGGTTGGCTCATACCTGTGAGCGTATTATTATTCATGAAACTCCGGTTTATGTGTTGCGGAAGGCCGCCGGACCATTCTCCTTTTTCCGTATGGTCTTCTTACACCCGGAGAGTCATTCGGATAAGGAAACGGATGAGATATTGACACATGAATGTACGCATGTATCTCAATGGCACTCGATTGACGTGATCTTGAGCGAGATGATGTGTATGGCTTGTTGGTTTAATCCTTTTGTATGGTTATTGAAGCGTGAGGTTAGGCATAATCTGGAGTATCTGGCGGATAACACGGTGATCCAGTCTGGTTACGATAGTAAGAGCTATCAATACCATTTATTGGGATTGGCTCATCATCAGTCCGTTACTACTTTGTATAATAGTTTCAATGTGCTGCATCTGAAGAACCGGATTATGATGATGAACAAGAAGCGGAGCCCGGGTATCGTACGTACGAAATATCTGATATTTATTCCATTGGTAGGGATCTTGATGCTGTTAAGTAATATCGAGGCGGTAGCCCGTTTGACGGTCCGTCTGGCAAATGAGGCTACGGTCTCGAACGCTATGGTGACGGCTACGGACGTTTCTTCCAAATCCCGTGAGATGGACGAGCAAGTATTTACCGTGGTAGAGAAGATGCCTAGTTTCCCGGGTGGGGATGCGGAGTTGCTGAAATACATAGCCACGAATATAAAGTATCCAAAAGAGAGTCAGGATAATGGAGAGCAAGGGCGTGTAATCTGCTCGTTTATTGTTGGGCGTGATGGTTCCGTCAATAATCCGGAGGTGCTTCGAGGAGTGACTCCTTTATTGAATGAGGAGGCCGTAAGGGTAATCAACACTATGCCTCGCTGGAATCCGGGAATGCAACGTGGAAAGGCGGTCGCCGTGAAATATACGGTTCCGATTACGTTTCGTTTGAAAAGTCCGGTAGAAGAAACGAAGGAAGAGACTTTGACGGTAGTGGATGTGATGCCGCAATATCCCGGAGGGGATCATGAATTATTAAAGTTTATCGCTCAAAGCATAAAGTATCCGATGGAGGCGCAGGAAGCGGGAATGCAAGGTCGTGTGATCTGTTCGTTTGTGGTAGATAAGAAAGGAAATATCGTGGAACCTAAAGTCATACGGGGAATAGATCCCTCCTTGGATGCGGAAGCTTTGCGAGTCATTGGAATGATGCCCCGGTGGACTCCCGGTCGGCAGGACGGAAAAGCGGTCCGTGTCTTATATACGGTACCTATTACTTTCCGGTTACAGTGAACTAAAAATAGAGGCTATGTTAGTCGCCTAATCAGTGATCTTAAAAATATACAGATATGAATGCGAAATGTAATTTAGTTACAGTTCTGTTGCTTTGTTGCCTTATTTTTCCCGGGAGTGCTCAGGAACTTAATTGGCAAGACTTGGTGAACCGTAAGCAATATGCGGCTGTGATCGCTCATGCTGATAGCCTTACACGAGCCGATTCTTCGAATTATGAGATTATGAATGCTATCGGGCAGGCTTATGAGGGTATGCTTCGGTATCAGAAGGCTTATGACTATTACCGTCTTTGCACGTCTGTATTTCCAATTGGGGGAGTATGAGAAAGCAGTTGATGCCTATGAGAAATTGCAAGCTCAGAATGAGGATAATACTGTCTTGTTCCGTGCGATTGGCGGTTGCGTTAGTGAATTCATTGTATCGGATTGGGGCTATATATCGTGAAACAATTTGTTCAGGCGGAAAAGGGGTTGGAGCCCAATCCTGTGATCATGCTACTGAGATCCCGTCCATAAAGCGGATAACAGTTCTATCTAAACGTTTCGGGAACAATCTTTAAATGCTGTTGAAGCTATCTCCATTCTCCATTCTCCGCCGCCGAACATACATTCCACGTCACCGAATATACATTCCACGCCACCGAACGACCGTTCTACGCCATGTATCAGAGAATGGAGATAGTTCTGTGGCAATTTATGGGTGTTTATTTCCCTTTATTTCTTTAGCCATCGGTTCAAATGATTCCCGGGGGCTTGTACGACGAACTTATAGAACCTCGAAGCGGGTAGAAGCTGTAGGTCGATCGTATATTGCTTCGTCCCTGCGGGCAGTTCGGCAACTTTGGTCCATTCGTCTTTCCCTCCTTCCTTGAACTTATTGTCGGTCGCTGCATAAATGGTGACAGGTACCGTTGAGTAAGATTTCCATGAGAGTTCTACCTTATTGTCGTAGGGCTGTGTCTGTAAGTCGTAAATATCGGCTTTCCCGATAAATGGCATACCGTCTTGCTCCCAAAGGATTGATCGAGGAACCTTAAAGCCTAAGTAACGGCTGATGGATGGGGCGATATCCGTGATTGAAAGTGGCCCTTCTCGGAAGTGCTTATTCACTGGTATATTCGTGGATATCCAGGTCGCACGTTCGCGCCAAGATTGGCCTCCGTGTCCATATCCACTCTCTTCACGGCCATGATCCGTCGTGACCACGATCATCCATTCCTCATCAAAATTAGCCTCGCGGTATTGAACGGCTTCCCATACACGAGCCACTTGCGCATCGGCCTTCCGGACATATTCATCAAAATAAGTGCCGTTGCCCTCTATATGTCCTGCGTCGTCGGTATACCATAGATAGACCCAGCTAAGATCCGGCGCATCCCTTCGGATCCCTTCCGCTGCATCCTTCGAGATCTGTTCATCAATATCGAAAATCCGCAGGTCTTTCTCCTTGTTCGGGAAACGGACCGTATCCAGATCATATCCATCTTTCACGTAATCGATCTTGAGATGGTTCGTCTCCACCTTTCCCTCTCCGATCAATACCGTGCGATTATCCGTCCAACTGGAGTAGATCGCTGTTTTATAGTCTTTCGGTTGCTCTTTTGCGATCCGGAAGATCGTCCAGTAATTATAGTTAGGCTTCAATCCCTCATTACCTCCCACATTATGCTTGTTATACCAAGTCGCGGTCAACAGGTTCGTATAGCCGATGGCGGATATTGTCGCGGTTTGGGAATATCCTCCGATCTCTCCTCCGGTATAAGCCCTTGCGTAGGCGCCCTTAGAGGCGATATCGAATATGGCTGGCGTGTGAAGCCGCTCAATTTGGTCGGCTGGGACTCCGTCTATGATTATATATACTGCCTTTTTCGTTTTTGCGAATGAGCAAGAACAACATAGGCTGATTAGTAGTAAGTAACAAATTTTTCTCATCATATTCTCTTTTCTAAGGTACACCACAAAAGTAGTGATATTATTTAAGAAAATGGATGGCGTTCTGGGTCAAAACCTGAATTTAGCTATCTATCCGTTTGCGTTTTCGAGTAAACCCGCTACATTTGCCGGAAAGAATATCTAGATGAGTAAGTTTCTTTTATTGTGGTTGGTTGGGTTGATGTTGGTGCCTTCTGTGATGGCTGAGCGGAAAAAGGTTGGCTTGGTGTTGGGAGGCGGTGGAGCGAAAGGTGTTGCTCATATCGGGGTGTTGAAGGTGCTGGAGGAGGCAGGTATCCCGATCGATTATATCGCCGGCACCAGTATGGGAGCGATCGTGGGTGGTTTGTATTCCATCGGGTATGATGCGGCGGAGATCGACAGCATGGTGCGGTTGCAAGATTGGAGCATGTTGTTAAGTGACCGTGTGAAACGTAGTAACCTTACTTTCCCAGAGAAAGAAAATTCCGAGCGGTATGTCTTCTCCCTGCCTTTCGGCAGGAATAAGAAAGATCGGGTGATACAGGGAATGATTAAGGGACAAAACCTGCAGAACCTTTTCTCTGACCTGACGATAGGCTATCATGACTCGGTGGATTTCAATCAATTAAATATACCTTTCGCTTGCGTGGCCCTGAATGTTGTGGATGGGGAAGAGTATGTGTTCCATCACGGTAGTCTTCCTCTGGCGATGCGCGCCAGCATGGCGATCCCTGCTGTTTTTGCGCCGGTGCGTTTGGATAGTATGGTGTTGGTGGATGGAGGTATCAAAAATAATTACCCTGCGGATGTGGCCCGGGATATGGGGGCGGATATTATCATCGGTGTGGATCTTGGTACCAGCGATCTCAAGCAATTGGAGAAGATCAATGCCCCTTGGGATATCGTAGGGCAGATCATTGCCTTGCATGGCTATGAGAAATATGGCCCGAACAAAGAACAGACAGATTTGCTGTTTCGCCCTAATACGGAACCTTATAGTTCCGCCAGTTTTAGTGAGACGGCGTTGGACACGCTGATTAACCGGGGAGAACAGGTCGCCCGTAAGCAATGGAACGAGATCTTGGCCTTGAAAGAGAAAATCGGCATGACGGATGGTTCGGAGATACATCCGTTGAGACAGGTTCATTCTTATCCGGTAGCGGATACGGATACATTCTATATCCATCGGATCTTGTTTGAGGGTGTTGACCCACGTGACGAGAGATGGCTGTCGCAAATCAGTGGCTTGAAAGAGAACAGCTTGATCACCGTAAAGCAGTTGCAGAAGGCTATGTCGATCGTCGTGGGGACGAATCTCTACTCGAATGTCAGTTATAAATTGGTGGGGGAGAAGCAGGAGGACTTGGTGCTTACGGTGCAAGAGAAATCCAGTAGCGCTATCAATGTGGGACTGAACTTCAATAGCGAGGATATTGTGGCCTTGTTGTTGAATGCAACCTTTGATAACCGTGCCCGGTATCATTCCAAATTCTCCGTGACCGGAAGGATCGGAAAGCGTATGTATGGCAGGGTGGATTATGCGATAGAACGGAATCCCTTGCGTAACATCAACTTGTCTTATATGTTTACGTATAATGATCTCGACGTGTACAATCGGGGAAATAAGATCATGAACACGACGTACCGCCATCATTTAGTGGAATTGGGTTACTCGGATATGAATTGGTTGAATTTTAAGTTGAAACTGGGGGCTAGGTATGAGTGTTTTGATTATAACTCTTTTCTTTATACGGCCGAGAACCAAGATTATCAAGTGAAGCCGGAGGGCTTTATCAGTTACTTCGCCCGAGCGCATCTGGAGACGCTGGATCGCCGCTATTTCCCGAGTAAGGGTGTTTCCTTGCAAGCGGATTATTCTATTTATACGGATAATTTCGTGACCTATAAGGGACATACTTTCTTCTCGGCCTTGAAGCTGAGTTTCTTATCCGTATTGCCTTTAACCTCTCACCTGAGTTTATTACCTTCCATAGACGGCCGTGTGCTTATCGGGAAAGATCCCGCCTATCCGTTCTTAAATGCCGTCGGTGGCGATATGCCGGAAAGATATCTTCCCCAACAGTTGCCGTTTGCTGGGATCAATCGGATGGAGATATTCGATAATTCCGTGGCGATTGTCCGTTTGAACTTACGTCAGCGTATCGGGCAGCGGCATTATATCTCATTGATAGCCAACTGTGCGATCCATGAGGATAATTTCTTCGACTTGTTCAAAGGAGAAAGTGTATGGGGAGGCAGTATCGGTTATGCCTATAATAGTATGTTCGGTCCGATGAATACGAACTTCGGGTTGTCGAATCGGAATAAAAACCTGCAATTTTATCTGAATCTAGGTTACAGTTTCTAATATTTCTTACATTTGTAAGGACTAAAAATAGAAAGTTATGAATGAACAGATCATAGAGTTCTTGACAGAGCTGAGGAGCCATAATAACCGGGAATGGTTCCAAGATAATAAAAATCGTTACGATGCGCTACGTAAGGGGTTTATCGATGAGGTACAGGATTTAATCGGTCGTATCTCCTTATTCGATCCCGAGGTAGCCGGTTTGGAGGCAAAAGATTGTTTGTTCCGGATATACAGGGATATCCGTTTCTCTCCGGATAAGACTCCTTATAAATGTCATTTCGCCGCTTACATTTCTCAAGGTGGTCGTGCCAGCGAACGGGGTGGTTATTATATTCATCTGGAGCCGGGAGGTTGCTTGCTTTCCGGTGGTGTATGGTGCCCGCCGCCTGCGCTATTAAAGAAACTTCGTCAGGATATATACGATCATATCGAGGAATTTACGGCCATTATCGAGGAACCTACATTTAAGAAAACCTTCCCGGTGTTAGAGGGAGAGATGCTGAAGCGTATGCCCGCCGGTTATCCAATGGATTCCCCTTATGGTTATATCATGAAGCATAAGGATTTTAGCGTAGTGTCTTATAAGCCGGATGATTTCTTTTACGCTAAGGATTGGAAGGATAAGGCGGTGGATGATTTTAAATTGTTATTGCCGTTCAATCGTTTCTTGAACTATACGGTAGATGAATATCTAGGGAGAGTTTAAATCTCCCTAGCCTAAGGAAGTAGGAATTTATTAAAAGAGTGGTGTTTAAAGTTTTTTTGAAAGTTACTCCTGAAGATTATCTCTGAAGTGGTATTATTCTATCGGATCACTTATCAATATGATGATCAAAATGGAGAGATAAAGACAAATTACGGTATGTGGGACAAAAAAAGAGAAACTTTAAATTAAGACTTTCATAGACAATGAGGAAAAGGGGCGATACCAAATCGCCCCTTTTCTTGTTTTTTATCAGATGATTTTTTCCAAATCTTTCAAATTGTTAGCTACTTCCTCATCCGTTACCTCATAGTTTGCTAGATCACCGGATAGATATTGGTCGTAAGCGGCCATATCGATCAAGCCGTGGCCGGATAAGTTGAACAAGATCGTACGAGGTTTACCTTCGATCTTGGCCTGTTCTGCCTCACGAATAGCCGCGGCGATAGCGTGGGATGATTCCGGAGCCGGTATGATTCCTTCTGCTTGCGCAAATAAAGTAGCGGCCTTGAAGGTATCCAATTGCTTGATATCTACGGCACTCATCAATTCGTCTTTCATCAACTGGCTGACAATGGAGCCGGCGCCATGATAACGCAAACCTCCCGCATGGATATTTGCCGGAGAGAAATTATGTCCTAACGTAAACATCGGGATTAACGGGGTATAGCCTGCCTCATCTCCGAAGTCATATTGGAATTGCCCTCTTGTAAGTTTCGGGCAAGATGCTGGTTCCGCTGCTATAATCCGGATATCTTTTCCTTGTGTCAGTTTGTGGCGTAAGAATGGGAATGTGATACCGGAGAAGTTGGAACCACCACCGAAACAACCGATAACGACATCGGGGTACTCTCCTGCCATTTCCATTTGTTTCTCGGCTTCCAGTCCGATAACGGTCTGATGCAGCATAACGTGGTTTAATACGCTGCCTAATGTATATTTACAATTCGGTGTCTGCATGGCCAACTCTACCGCCTCGGAAATAGCGGTACCTAGACTGCCTTGATAATTAGGATGGTCTGTCAAAATCTTACGTCCGGCTTTCGTACTCATACTCGGGGAGGCGATCACTTGTGCTCCGAAAGTCTGCATGATCGAACGACGGTAGGGTTTTTGGTGGTAACTAACCTTTACCATATAGACGGCAAGTTCCAAGCCGAAAGCTTTTGCCGCGTAAGAAAGAGCGGCACCCCATTGTCCTGCGCCTGTCTCGGTCGTGATATTTGTCGTACCCTCTTGTTTACAATAATAAGCCTGAGCCAAGGCCGAATTCAACTTATGTGAACCGATCGGGCTTACACTTTCGTTCTTGAAATAGATATGAGCGGGCGTATCCAGTACTTTTTCCAATCCGGTGGCACGAACCAACGGAGTCGGTCGCCATACCTTATAAAGCTCGCGTACTTCATCGGGGATCTCGATCCATGCGTCTGTTGTGTTCATTTCTTGATGAGAGACGCCTTTCGAGAATAGAGGATATAGATCTTCCTCCTTTAAGGGTTGTTTAGTTTGTGGATTTAAGATAGGTAGCGGTTTGTTCTTCATATCCGCTACGATATTATACCATGCCGTAGGTATATCTTTTTCTTCTAGCAAAAACTTTTTAGTACTCATTTTCTTTATCTGGTGTTTACACTATTAATCTAATTTGACCTTTAAGGCTTACAACTTGGAAGCAAAGGAACAAATAATATTTCGTTTCCTCAAATTGAATCCATAAAAATATATACATTCGCGGCTTATAAAGTTAAGAAAAATAACAAACTGAATTATAATGAGACGGATTACCCTGTTGCTCGTGGGGATGCTAACCTTATTTTCTGCGACAGCGCAAAGAAAAAACTTCACTTACAAATTCTACGGCTTCGTCCGTGGAGATCTTTTCTACAATTCCCGGGCTAATATGGCTCCGATCGATGGGAACTTTTATCTCTATCCTTTAGATAAGAGTTTTGATGCGGATAGCAAGGATTTGAACGCTACGCCGAATGGTAGTTTCTATACATTCACTTCCCGCTTGGGCTTGGACGTGACGGGGCCCGATATCGGCAAGGCCCGTTCCTCCGCTAAGATAGAGACCGATTTCGGCGGTTTTTCTGGTAGTAATACGATGTTACGTATCCGGCAGGCATACGTAAACTTGGATTGGGGAAAATCGGCGGTATTAGTAGGAATCACGTGGCATCCCTTGTTTGGCACCGTGATGCCGGATGTCTTGAATCTTTCCACCGGAGCTCCGTTCCAACCTTTCAATCGTAGTCCGCAGATCCGTTACCAGTATAAGGCGAATAGCCGGGTACAATTGACAGCTTCTGTGTTGTGGCAATTACAATACCTTTCCAGCGGACCAAAAGGAATGAGTGAGGATTATATCAAGAATAGTTGCATTCCGGAGATGTTCGTGGGGGCGGATTTTACCCCTGCGGATGGCTGGCTGATGGGTCTCGGTATTCATATGATCTCCTTGAAACCCCGTACTTCTACGGAATGGAGGGAGCAAGCTTTTAAGGTGAAGGAACGAATGACTGCATTCTCTTACGAGGCACATTTGAAGTATAGTGGAAGAAACTATACCTTTGCGGCGAAAACCTTGATGGCCTCAGTCTTGGATCATACCGCTTTATTAGGTGGTTACGGTGTAAGTTCGGTGGACTCCCGTACGGGCGAACAGGAATATACGCCTTTTCGTCATTCTACGACATGGGTGAATTTCGCCTATGGAACGAAATGGAGACCGGGTGTTTTCGTCGGATATACGAAGAATCTAGGAACTGGTAAGTCCTTAGTATCAGTGGATAAGGTGTATGGTATGGGATTGGATATCGATCAATTAATAACCGTCAGCTTAAACGTGTCGTATAATTTACCGCATTGGAAGTTTGGTTTCGAGTATTGTCCTGCGACGGCTTATTATGGCACGACCGACTTAGAGAGCGGACGTATCAAACAAACACATGCGATAACGAATCACCGTATATTAGGTTTGATGATGTATTATTTTTAAAGATAGATTGACCAGAATGGAAATGAAACGCAATTTGCTTTTTTTGATCGGCCTATGTATGGCGGTATGCGTACAGGCGCAAAAGAAAAATTTCTCTTACAAATTTTACGGACAAGTACGTGGAGACTTGTTCTATAATTCCCGTGCGAACGCCGAGATCGTGGATGGTTTGTTCCACTTATATCCGAAGGACGTGGCGTTGGATGCGGATGGCAAGGACTTGAACGCTAGCCCGAACGGTAGTTTTTATCTGCTTTATTCCCGTTTGGGAATCGATGTACAAGGCCCGAAGGTTGGTTCGGCCAAGACTTCCTTGAAATTGGAGGCCGATTTCCGGGGGGCGGGTAGCAATTGGGCGGTGCTCCGTATCCGTCACGCCTATGTGAATCTGGATTGGGACAAGTCCGCTGTCTTGATCGGACAGACGTGGCATCCGCTATTCGGCGAGGTTTTTCCGCAGATGTTGAATCTTTCTACCGGTGCCCCGTTCCAACCGTTTAATCGTAGTCCGCAAATTCGTTATCGTTATACGAATAACAGTTGGCAACTGACTGGGTCGGTTCTATGGCAGTTGCAATATCTATCGGCTGGACTAAATGGAAAAAGCGAGGAATATATCAAGAACAGTTGCGTACCGGAAGTCTATCTTGGGGTGGATTATAAGAAACCCGGTTGGCAAGTAGGAGCCGGTATGGAAATCTTGTCGTTGGTGCCGAGAACGCAGAACGAGGTGGATGGTAAAATTTATAAAGTCAGCGAGCGGGTTACTTCCGTCTCCGGCGAGGCGCACGTGAAATATCAAGACGCGAATTGGTTGGTGATGGCGAAAACTTTGCTGGCTTCTAACTTGACTCAGACTTGTATGTTGGGTGGTTATGGCGTTACTTCTATCGATCCACATACCGGTAAACAGAAATATTCACCGTATCTCTTCTCAACTTCTTGGTTGAATATCGTGTACGGTAAGAAATGGAAACCGGGTTTGTTCTTGGGATATTTGAAGAACTTGGGAGCGAATGAGGCACTGGTGGGTAAGACTTATGGCGTAGGTTTGGATGTAGATCAGGTATTTACGACCAACCTGCAACTTTCGTATAACCTCTCGCACTGGAAACTGGGTGTCGAATACAGCCCTTCCATCGCTTGGTATGGTAATGTAGACTTGCAAGACGGTGGACGGATTCATGACACGCACTCGGTAACTAATCATCGGATATTGGGCGTATTGATTTATATGTTTTAATTAAGACGAAAGAAGATCATGAGAATATGGGTAGTAGGCGCTAACGGTTTTACGGGAAGACGAGTTCTTTCTTGTTTATCCGGTACCGGGAAATATGAAGTAATGGGTTGCTCCTTACGTCCGGATATATTGCCGGGTTCGGGGGATTATAGTTTCGTTCAGATGGATATCAATAACTTCCCGGTTGTGGAGGATTTGTTTCGTACGTTTACCCCGGATGTCGTGATAAATACATCCGCTTTGTCCATTCCGGATTATTGCGAGACGCATCATGAGGAGGCGTATGCCACCAATGTATCGGCTGTCGAGCATTTAGCGGAATGTTGTATGCGGACAGGTAGCCGTTTACTACATTTCTCTACGGATTTTGTCTTTAATGGTGCGAGACGGGATTTGTATACGGAAGAGGATATGCCCGCTCCGATTAATTATTACGGGCAGACCAAGTATTTGGGTGAACAGGCGGTAATTTCCATTTGTGATAATTACGCCATTATCCGTGTAGTAGTGGTCTGTGGAAAGGCGCTTCCTGGACAACATGGCAATATCTTACAGTTGGTGAAAACACGTTTGGAGAATCAACAGGAAATCCGTGTGGTATCTGATCAGTGGCGTACGCCGACGTGGGTGGGTGATATAGCGAACGGAGTGGAGTTGTTATTACCTGCTACGCATCATGGTATCTATCATATTTGCGGGGATGAATGTCTCTCTATCTCAGAGATTGCCTATCGGGTAGCGAATTATTTCCATTTGGATCGTTCTTTGATCCATCCTGTCACTACTGAGGAGATGGATGAGACTACACCACGTCCCCGTTTCAGTGGATTAAGCATCGAGAAAGCCCGTAGGGATTTAGGCTATTCGCCTTTTTCTTTGGAGAAAGGCATGGAGGAATTACGCTAAAAAATAAAAAAGCGGGATAAGAGTGTCCTCTTGATCCCGCTTCCGCATATATAGAATTTACAAAGTTGTCTGTTATTTGATATTACCCACCTTTAACAAGTATTCGGCGATCTGTACGGCATTCAAAGCGGCGCCTTTTTTGATCTGGTCGCTTACGGTCCAGAATGTCAAACCATTCGGGTTACTGATGTCCTTACGGATACGACCTATGTAAACCGGATCATGATCCGCTACGAACAACGGCATTGGATAATCCTTGTTTGCCGGTTCATCTTGTAATACCACACCCTCAGCCTCGGCGAAAGCCTTGCGGGCTTCTTCCACACTGATCGGACGTTCTGTCTCTACCCAAGTAGATTCGCTATGCGCACGCATAACCGGTACGCGAACACAAGTAGCGCTCACCTCGATATCCGAGTGCATGATCTTGCGGGTCTCGTTATACATCTTCATTTCCTCTTTCGTATAACCATTTTCCGTGAATACGTCTACGTGAGGGATTACGTTATATGCCAATTGATAAGCGAATTTCTCTACTGTAGGCTCCTCGCCCTTTAATAGTTGCTCATACTGTTTTACCAACTCAGCCATAGCGGTAGCGCCCGCTCCACTGGCGGCTTGATAAGTAGATACGTGAACACGCTTGATATGAGATAAATTCTCGATCGCCTTCAATGCTACGACCATCTGGATCGTCGTACAATTCGGGTTAGCGATCACGCCACGAGGACGATTCAAGGCATCCTCCGGGTTTACTTCCGGTACGACCAATGGAACATCTTCGTCCATACGGAACGCACTGGAGTTATCAATCATCACCGTACCATGTTTCGTAATCGTCTTCTCAAACTCCTTAGAAGTACCACCTCCGGCTGAAACAAAAGCAACATCGATTCCCTTAAAGTCGTCGTTATGCTTCAGTTCCTTAACGGTATACTGTTTACCACGGAAGGTATAAACACGTCCGGCACTACGAGATGAGCCAAAAAGTACCAGCTCATCCATCGGGAAGTTTCTCTGGTCGAGTACACGCAGAAACTCCTGTCCTACGGCTCCACTTACGCCAACAATTGCTACTTTCATTTTGAGCACTGATTTAATTTGAATAATGTAAAATAGTTATAACTTTGCTGCGCAAAAGGGCTTTCGATTTTAAGCCTTTTAGGCCCCTTAGTTTACAGTTGTAAGTTATTGAGGTGCAAAGATAGAGAAATTTATAACTAAAACGATATAGCTATGAAACAATTATTATTATTATTTGCGTTTTTACTTCCTGTTTGTGCGTTCTCCCAGCAAAAGGGTGCTATTCGTATCAATGAGATCATGGCTGATCCGAAAGGATTGACCGCTTTTCCCGAGACAGAGTATGTTGAACTGTATAACACGATGGACGAGTCTGTCCAGTTGGATGGTTGGCAATTTATGTATGGTGGAAAACGAACGAGACTGATGTCGCTCTCACTACCCGCCCAGGGTTATGTCGTGTTATATCGATCTGGGAATGATATATATGTAGATCCAGATGGTTTGGGATTAGCCTTGGAGGACTTCCCTCGAAATCTAGCTAATGCAGGAAAAGACTTGGCTCTATATAGTCCTTCCGATGTCCTTATAGATGAGATCGTATATGAGAAAGCGAAAAAAGGGATTGCTTGGGAACGTTCGGTCGATGGATTATACTTGTCGAAGGATACTCGGGGAGGTACGCCCGGTTCGGCTAATTCATTATCACAGATCGAGCCGTCAGATCCGGATACGCCTGTTGAAAAGCCTGTTATACCCCAACTAATCGCTATCCAGCCTTTTTCCGAATCTGTTTTCCAATTGCAGTATGATAATCCCGTGGATATCAGTAATGCCGTATTTTCTATTCCCGGTATAGGAAAGGCATCATGTATCGTTTATGCGGATGATACGAAGGTGAACGTGAATATAAGTTTTGAGAAGGAACTGGATTTAGGAGTAGAATATCGTCTGTCTTGTTCGGGTTTGAAAGATGCTAAAGGGAATGAGATTCCGGATGATACGGCTACCGTCTTATTAGAATATGAGGGAAAACCCGAGAACCCGGAAGAACCAGAAACACCGGTAACCCCTTCTTTTCCTTCCGGCTGTGTATTGATTAATGAGGTGATGGCCGATCCAAAGGGACAAGAGGCTTTCCCCGAAACGGAGTATGTGGAACTTTATAATACGACAGATAAAACCGTGGAATTAAAGGACTGGTCGTTCTTATACGGCGGTAAACCTACGGTTTTGCCTGTTATGTCATTAGAGGCGGACGGATATGTGGTGCTCTATCGATCCGGAAGGGACATCCATATTGATGATGCGGGGCTGGATCTGCCTTTGGATAAATTCCCCGCTTCCTTGGTGAATACCGGAAAGGAACTGGGTTTATCAGATCCCTCGGGAAAAGAGATAGATCGAGTGATTTATGAGAAAGCCAAACCCGGTATCTCTTGGGAGCGTTCCGGAGATGGTTTTCATTTATCAACGGATATACGGGGCGGTACACCGGGTTCTGTCAATTCTTCCTCTACTGACGATCCGGAAACACCGGATAAGCCGGATACTCCTGGTAAACCAGAGGTTCCTGTAGAAATGATCATCTTGCCTAATGAGATCGTGTTTAACGAATTACTGCCGAATCCCTATCCGGGCGGAAGTGAATATATTGAGCTTTATAACCGTTCAGATCGTACGCTTACCCTATCGGGATTATCTGTTGCCACCCGAAAATCGGACGGGACATTGAGTATGCGTTATCCCTTATCCTCTATCTCGTCACTGTTGGAGCCGGCGGATTATGCGTTATTGACGAAAAGTATAGAAGGGGTAGAGGATTTTTACTTGATATCTTCACCCAAGGCGATGCATGAGTTGAAATTGCCGGTCTTGGCGAATACTTCTGCCTCATTGGTCTTGTTCCGCTCCAAAGATGAGGAGGTGATCGATGAGGTTCGTTATTCTTCCAAGTGGCATGCTCCTTCCGTAAAGAATGAGAAAGGTATCGCTTTGGAACGGATAGATCCGGATGGTGACTCGCAAGATGAGGCGAATTGGACTTCCGCTTCGGCGACGGATGGATACGGAACGCCCGGTTATCGGAATTCTCAATACGGGATACAAGGTGAAGGTGAGGTCACGGGTATAGAGTCTCCCGTTTATTCAGAAGTGACGAAGGAATATACGATTCATTATCATCTGGATCAATCCGGCTATACTTGCCGTGCATGGGTATTCGATACCGCAGGAAAACGAGTCTGTGAGATCGTTAATCATGAATTGTTGGGGATAGAAGGAAACTTGGTCTGGGATGGTATGGCGGTAAGCGGTTCCAAGGTAAGGACTGGCGTGTATATCTTTTATGCGGAACTGGTTCATCCTCAAGGTGTCGTTAAGCGGTACAAAGAAGTGTTTTTAGTGAAATAACCTACTATGTAAAATATAATTACTATTTTGGGCATGAGTAATTTCGAAAGAAAAAGAGAAGAGTATAAAGAGGCACGAGAGTTAATGAAGATACTTGCTGTTTCTTCACACTCCTCGCGGAAAGCGTTGGATAAGGGGTGATTAATAGACCGCTTTATACCACTCAAGATCCTTGTACCATTCATTCAGCTTGGGCAAGGCTTCTTGGGGGACGTAGATAGATAAGCCGCTATATTTATTGACCGGCAGATAGCTTCCATACGGATACGGATAAGCATAAACCGCCTTGGGTGTAGTTGCCTTGTAAATAACCGCCTTTTCCATGTTCCGCTTGAATGCGTTATATTGCTCCTCCGTGGCCAGACGGCTCACGTAATCATCGAAATCATATAAGGCATGATAATTCGGCGTTAAATACTCCATGATCTGCAACTCGCTAGCGGGCACGGCGAAAAGATCACTTTCGGTCTTACCCTGGAATAGGGTATGGCAAGTAGCGGCCAATTCATCCAATTCGTCGCTTTTTATGACTGAGATCGTTCCTGCCTCACTTTGATAATACGTATAAAACTTTGTTGCTATCCCCACCACATCAGCTTCTTTCTTGAACATATCCCCCATGATCGTTTGGTATGGGAAGCCATTGGCCAGTATCTCCGTGGGCGAGCCGATAATATAATCCGCGCATCCCCGGAAAGCGTAAGCTACTTCGGCGCACGACATATAACAAGCGTCGAACAAAAGAAAATCAAAATGATACTTCGATAAAGCGGAGGCCAGATCATTGATCTCCATGAAATTATTCTTCCCGTCTTGCCCGAAAGAACGCAGATAACTATAGATATCCGAAGGTAGCCAACCCGTTCCGTGGCTCCACAGTACTAACCCGTAACTATCCGCCGGGTATTCCTTTTGTACCTTGTCGATTATTTGCGTCAGCGTCTCGGTAGAGGCTGAGTTCTGGTTCGAGTCGTAGGTCTCGAGCACAATCTGCTGGATGGTATCCGCTTCCAGCTTTAATTGGAAAAGCTGGGGAACCTCGTTCTGCTTATCCGTATAGATCAACAAATTGCCGTTGTTCAATCCATCTTGCTCAATACCTTCCTTTATCGCTTTTAAGTTTTGGCTCACGTATCCACTCAAGCTATTATTCCCCGCGAAATAGATAAGAACCGTACGAGGGGCGGTAGTAGGGATAACAATCTCCTTTTTATCGCAAGCGACAAATGAAAGGAGTGACAGGAAGAATATTACGATATATTTAGCCTTCATGAGTCATATTCTGGATTTATCTTACAAAGATAACGTTTTTCATTTGAAATCATGGATATTATATAAGTTAACGTATGAATGAGCTGATAAATAATATTTATATCTGTACGGTTTTGTCTTTTAAATAGGTCTAATGAATCGGGAGATATTTTCAACCATTAAATACTGCAGTTCCCTTACTCGCCAACCGCATCATTAGCCCGTTGCGCATCGTCCGTTGCGCAACGGTATGCCGGCAGACTAGCTACTTGATTATTTTAGGCTTTGTGTTTAAGAAGTTGAATAATTGATGTTTATAGTTTTTATGGTGTAAAAACAAAAGTTTTCATATTGGAAAACTCTTGTTTTCTCATAGGGAAACTTTTGTTTTGTGCTTACGAAACTTTAGTTTTCCCTGAGAGAAACTATTTGCTCTTTTTTAAAATCATTGAATATTATGTGTTTTCATCCTTTAAAGAACGGACTGAGCGAGGAGATTGGCCGAAATTAGCCCTGCAGAAGTGCGAGAAGTTAGAAAGCGACTCGAAGCCATACTTGTAACAAATCTCGGATATGGAAAGTTCGGTCATGATAAGGTCGTTATGAATGTCTTGGCATTTGCGTTTCAGCATCCATTGATAAGCGGGCTCTCCGAACGTGTCCTTGAAGATACGGCGGAAAGTGGGTACGCTGTAACCTCCCAATTGGGCGAAGGTCTCCACGTCTTTCGCCTTTTGGTAGTTCTGCATCACGAAATACTGGAAACTGTGGCTATACCGGTAAATCGGGGCGTAAAACGCGGCTAGCTCCTTGATGGGGTAGTAGCAGTTCAACAGGTAGACCATCTCCGAGCGTTTGGCTTGCATCAGTCCGGAGCATCTTAAATCATCGTTGAGGAAAAGCTTCATACCCTCGATGAAGAGTTGTATCGGTGGAACCATCGTCATGACGATGGGTTGCTGGCGCTCGGTCTCCACGATGGAGATGCCTTTGTTGAAACGGTTGTCGCATATGTTTTGCGGACGCTCGAAAAGATAGATGATACATTCGGTATAGTCGAGTATCTTGCACTCCACTTTCGAGCCGATCGGTTGCAATACGAACTGTCCGCCCCGGAACGTAGTGTCCGGATGCTCCTCGCTGTTCAGCCAGATTTCTCCCTTGATCAGGAAGAATACCATGTTCTGCATGCATCTTGTCTGAGGGATCACGTACCCTTTCGGATAAAGACGATACTTGAATATATCCCTTTGGTAGAAACTACAAGAGGAACAGTCGGTATATTTGGTGCAGCGATGGTCGGTTAACATAATTGGTGTCTTTATAATTTTACTTTCTTTGCCTTGCCCTCGCTCTCGTTGTGAAAGCGATCTACGGCGGTCACCACGTAATGATATTTGATCTTACCTTTCTCGTAAGGCATCAAGTAGCCGGTTTCCCGGGTGATAGCCACGATCTTCGAGGGGTCGCTCGTGTCTATCGGTTCTTTGTCGTTAAAGCGATAAATCACGAAATAAGAGGCTAGCTCCGGATTCGTGGGGCTTTGCTCCGCTTGCCAATGTAACAAGAAGCCTTTAGGTGTCCATTCGGTCTTTAGCTTGCTTACGTCTTTTGGCGGACGGTTATGCATATGGGTATAGGCCGGGATAAGTGCCGGGTAACGGTGATAGTTCCGTTTCAGGCTGTCGGCTACGCCTTTGTTATTCCATAGAATCTCGTTGGCGGGCCAGAAACAATTGCCGCTTACGTGAGATAAGGTGCGTTCGTAACGCATCTTGCGGGTTAATTGGTCCGCTTTCATGGTGCGGGCCACGTCTTGACCGATATACAGGTGTCCGCCGTTGGCGTTTTTGTCCCACCATTTGATAAGCGTGATGTAATCTGCCGCCGGGTGTCCGATCTCCCAATAGATTTGGGGGATGTTATAATCGATCCAACCTTGCTGTACCCAATAGGTGATATCGGCGTAGAGGTCGTCGTAGTTTTGTAGGCCGTTGGTGTTGCTACCCGATCCGTCTGTGGTACTTTTCTTGTTGCGGTAGATGCCGAAGGGGCTGATACCGAAGCGTACCCAAGGCTTGGTGAGCAAGATGGTGCGTTTCAATTCCCGGATCAAGGTATTTACGTTTTCCCGGCGCCAATCGTTCCTTTGTGCCTCGCTATAGCCTTTTCGCAAGCCGTATTTCCGGAAGCTGTTATCATCAGGGAAAGGCATACCTGCCGCGGGATAGGGGTAGAAATAATCGTCCATATGGATAGCGTCTACGTCGTAACGGCCGACGATATCACGCACTACCCGGCAGATAAACTGACGGCTTTCCGGCAATCCTGGGTCGAAAAGGATTTGTTTATTATAGGTGACAAACCATTCGGGATGCTTATGATAAATGTGGGAATCAGCGAAACGGGTGTTTCCTGCTGTGCTTGCCCGGTAAGGATTCAACCAAGCGTGAAACTCCATGTTCCGTTTATGGCATTCTTGGATCAGGAAAGCCATCGGGTCGAACTCTCCTGCTGGGGCTAGGCCCTGCTCTCCGGTGAAGAAGCGGCTCCACGGCTCGATATCGGATTTATAGAAGGCGTCTGCCTCGGGGCGCACTTGAAAGATGATAGCGTTGATACCACAGGCTTGTAGGTAATTAAGCTTGCGGATGAAGTCTTTTTTCATCCGGGCGGGAGACATATCCTTGTATTCGCCTTGAAAAGCGGTTTGTATCCATGCTCCCCTAAACTCTCGCTTGGTCTCCTTGCCTGTATTCGTAACCGGACGAGGTGTCTTGCGAACCGTAGAACATGAGGTTATCACACAAAAGAGAATCGCTATTAAGAAGCGAAAATATTTAATGTACATGAGTGCCTTGCTGTATTTGTCTATGAAATTTTCAACAAATGTAGAAGATTCCCTGTAAATATGAAATATTTCGCCCTTGTTATTTTATTTACTTGGCAGCAGAGACGAGGCACACCCTGTCTAACTGTGTGAATTAGTTCGATGAAGATAGGGCAGAATCGGTTAGTTTTGGTTATCTTTGCGTTAAAGAAAAAGATAAAGGTAATATGTCTGAGAGCAATTCGATTTTCATCAAGGGGGCACGTGTCAATAACTTGAAAAATATAGATGTAGAGATTCCGAGGGACAAGCTGGTGGTGATAACCGGGCTGTCCGGGAGTGGAAAATCATCGTTGGCGTTCGATACCCTTTATGCGGAGGGGCAGCGCCGGTATGTAGAGAGTTTATCCGCTTACGCCCGCCAATTCTTGGGGAGGATGAGTAAGCCGGAATGCGACTATATTAAGGGAATACCGCCCGCTATTGCTATCGAGCAGAAGGTGAATACCCGTAATCCGCGTTCCACGGTCGGTACATCTACCGAGATTTATGAGTATTTACGCTTGTTATATGCTCGCGTCGGGAAGACGATATCGCCGGTTTCCGGCACCGAGGTGAAAAAACATCAGGTAAGCGATATTATCAAGGAGGTCATGCGATATCCCGAGGGGACTCGTTTTGCCGTATTCGCCCCGGTTGTCTTGCCGGAAGGCCGGGATATGAAGGAGCAGCTGGAGATCTTACGGAAAGAAGGATATGCCCGTCTGTCGGTGAATGATACGGTATATCGTATCTCGGAGGTACTGGCGAGCGGGGAGTTGCAGTCTTACCCGATCGAGCTGTTGGTGGACCGTCTGACGGTATCGGACGATAAGACCTTGAAAAGTCGTTTGGCAGACTCGGCCGAGACCGCTTTCTTTGAGGGCCATGGTACCTGTTTGATTCGTATTTATACGGAGGAAGGGGTAGTCGTGAAGGAATTCTCAAAGAAGTTCGAGGCCGATGGCATGACATTCGAGGAGCCTACCGATATGATGTTCAGCTTTAATAATCCGTTGGGCGCTTGCCCGACCTGTGAGGGGTTCGGTAAGGTGCTGGGTATCGATGAGAATTTGGTAGTGCCCGATAAAAGCTTGTCTGTCTATCAAGGAGCCGTGGTTTGCTGGAAAGGTGAGGTGATGGGTGAATGGTTGAAAGACTTTATCGTGAAGAGCGAGAAATATAACTTCCCGATCCACCGCCCGTATTACGACTTGACGCAGAAAGAGAAGGATTTGTTGTGGCATGGGGCGAGAGGCTTACACGGTATCGATGATTTCTTTAAGTTCGTGGAAGAGAATCTGTATAAGATACAATACCGGGTGATGCAAGCCCGCTATCGGGGAAAGACGACTTGTCCGGTCTGTAAGGGGAGCCGCTTGAGGCCGGAAGCGCTGTATGTGCAAGTGGGCGGTAAGAATATCGCTGAGCTGGTGACGATGCCGGTTTCGGAGGCAAAGGTTTTCTTTGATCAACTGGAACTGGATGAGACGGATGTGGCGATCGCAAAACGTTTGCTCACGGAAATCAATAATCGCTTGCAATTCCTGTTGGATGTGGGGTTGGGGTATTTGGCTTTAGATCGCCTCTCGGCCTCCTTATCCGGGGGAGAGAGCCAACGTATCAATCTGGCTACCTCGTTGGGTAGTAGCTTGGTGGGTTCGTTGTATATTTTGGATGAGCCGAGTATCGGTCTGCATTCTCGGGATACGGATTTGCTGATCAAGGTATTGCGACAGTTGCAAGCCTTGGGGAATACCGTGGTCGTGGTGGAGCATGATGAGGAGATTATCCGTGCGGCGGATTATATCATCGATATTGGTCCGAAAGCGGGACGTTTGGGGGGAGAGGTTGTCTATCAAGGTGATGTGAACAACCTCCAGAAGTGTAGCGATAGCCATACGGTACGTTATTTGACGGGAGAGGATCAGATCGAGATCCCGCCTTATCGCCGTCCGTGGAATAATTATATAGAGGTGATAGGAGCCCGGAAGAATAACTTGAAGGGCGTGGACGTGAAGTTTCCTTTGAACGTGATGACGGTGGTTACCGGCGTGAGTGGTTCGGGTAAAAGCTCCTTGGTTCGTGATATTTTTTACGAGGGCGTGAAACGCCATTTGGATGATGCCGCTCGTCTGACCGTGGATTGCTCCGGTATCCGTGGAGATTTGAATATGATTCAGGCAATCGAGTTTGTAGACCAGAACTCGATCGGAAAGAGTTCCCGTTCGAACCCCGTGACGTATATCGGTGCTTACGACGAGATACGTAAACTATTTGGCGAGCAGCCTCTAGCGAAGCAGATGGGATATAACGCAGCCTATTTCTCCTTTAATAAAGAAGGAGGCCGTTGTGAGGAATGTAAGGGCGAGGGCAAGATCACGGTGGAGATGCAGTTTATGGCGGATATCACCTTGGAATGCGAGGCTTGCCACGGCAAACGCTTCAAACAGGATGTATTGGATGTAGAGTATCAAGGCACTAACATATATGATGTATTGGAAATGACTGTGAATCAGGCGATCGAATTTTTCGAAAAAGGTTCTGGCTCCCAAGAGAAGAAGATCGTGAAACGTCTGAAACCGTTGCAAAACGTGGGCTTGGGCTATATCAAGTTGGGACAGACTTCCTCCACTTTATCCGGTGGTGAGAACCAACGTGTAAAACTGGCTTATTACTTAGGTCAAGAGAAACAGCAACCTACCTTATTCGTTTTTGACGAGCCTACGACCGGTTTACATTTTCATGATATTAAGACTTTGTTGAAAGCTTTCAGTGCCTTGATTGAGAAAGGTCACTCTGTGGTAATTATCGAGCATAATATGGATGTGATCAAATGTGCGGACTATGTGATCGATCTCGGTCCGGAAGGCGGAAAGGCCGGTGGACAGTTAGTTTGTGCCGGTACACCTGAGAAGATAGCGGCTTGCGAGGTATCCTATACTGGAAAGTTTTTGAAAGATAAATTGTAATCCATTTAATTACAGGGATCTAGCATGCTGCGTCTCATCTCATCAAAATAGTTACTTAAATTCCATATAATAGTTTCCCGAAAAACACGTATGTGATTTTTTCTGAATTAATGTTTTGATGCGGTTTTAGTACTAGTGAATAAAATGTAGAATTATGAAAGTAACTCATTTTAAGAAAGTAAGCGAAACAAGCGGTGTGTCTCCTTTAAGATTGTAATTATTTATAATCATAATTTATACCGTGCGTAGGCTTTATGAGACATTCAAGTAGCCTGTGAGGGAGAAAAAGCTGTAATATTAATACTAGTGTAATAAAATAAAGTTTATTCAGCCTGTTTTTCTTCACAGAAGAACAGGCTGTGTTTTTATTGTTTGGCAGGATTGTCGTCTTTATTCCACTTATCCCGTATTTTCAGACGTTTGGCTTGCAGATAGCGTAGAAGGAGAATGATGACGAGCGTAACGCTGATCATCAGGAAATATTCGGTATAGCTATTACCTGGGTTATTGCCGGGCCAGCCGATGATACTCATCACAATTAAGTAGACAAGTAAGGCAATTGTTGTAATATTGATTTTCTTCATATTTGTTTTATTCTAAAAATAGAGCAAAGATATAAGATAGTTTCGGGCTTTATGAGGTTAAAACGCATTTGTACTGTGCTCGATAATGTTCTGTTTGAATAATTAAGATATATAAACCTTGTGGGAGGGAAATCGGGAGGATAGGGTTCCCTACCTGTACCGTTTGCGTGAATACTAATACGCCTGCCGGAGTAAATAGTTCGATTTTACTGGGGGATGGAAGATTATTAATGAATAAAGTCTTGTTCTCTAGATGATAGCTTAATTCCGGAAGTGAGAAGGCTTGATTGGAAACAGGGGGGGCCTGCCGGGCTTGAGGTTCTGATGTCGGGAAAGACATGGGTACGTTCGTTGATAATAATTTATAATTGGCAGGTTCGGACGTACTATATACAGATAAACTAGTGCTTTTATTCGCTTTGACAAAGAAAGCAGAGAATGGAGGGATGGCGAAATCACTACCAATTGTGTAGGATTGGTAAGTGGAACCATCATATATATAAATGTAGCCGTCTAAGGCTGAGTTTGATTCTATTTGACTGAGAGCTAAAGGGGCCGGTAGGGGATTTCCGCATAGATACCAACCGTTGTGATTCTGGTTCTGGCTTTGGTTGTTAATGCTTACCGGGATAGAGGCTTGACCGTTTTTGCCGAAATCTATAGGGATATCTCCTGTTTTCGAGGAGAAACGAAGGTTCTGGCGATCGGCAGAGGCGTCAATAGCGATCAGGTACCCCTTGTTCTTCTTGAAGATGGGTTGGGATGTATTGATTATTGTTTGTGGTATAACTTCCCAGTTGTTGAAGAGGCTTTGTGAGTTGGCTCGCTTTTCTCCGTTGTAGGCTTGTACGTAAAAGTAATTACCGTTTGTATTGCTATTGTTGTCACCTAGTTGGAATCCTGGGTCTATGCCGGAAGCGAATATATCGAAGGGGAAGGAGATAAAATACCATTTGCCTTTTTGAGCGAAGGTCTTCTCGATCGTTATTTTCCCGGCAATGTTAATAGTTCCGGATGATCGCAAGGTGGAGGAAGACACCAAGACATCCTCATTGGGATAAATCGTAAGGTTATTTGCGGATAGATTTCCGGTTGGTAAAATGTAGATGTCCCCATAAATATAAATATCTTTACAGCTGATATTTGTATTTATGGAGATATTACCGTTAATCAAGGCGTTGCGATGGCGGTAGACGGGTAGGTGGCTCCAGTGATCCTCATTGTCCCAATCGCTATTTCCGGTAAATAGAGAATAGGTAGGAACCATTCCATGAGCATAGACACTGTCTACATAATAATAGCCGTTTTTGGTATTGACGGCCGGGGCTGGGACAATAAGATCCACTCCTGGAGGATTATTTTTTATATCTGTGGTTTTGAATGGATTGATGCCGCTCTCTCCTATGGTTGATACTAAGGAGGGATAACTTGTTTCATCTTTTCGATAGGTTCTGGCTTTCATGCCTTCTCCTTCTGCCAGATGGATGCCTCCTTTACGAACGCTGATTATTACGTCCTGGTAGGTCGTTAAGGGGATATGCTCAAAGGCGACTTGTGTGTTCATGGACATTCGTAGGCCATGAGTTCCGTGTCCTCTTCCCTGTTTAGGGTCATCGGGAATATCTGTCTCCGAGATATTTTCGATAGAAACGTTTCCGATCGTTGTGTAGTTCCAGTTATCGTAAGGTAATCCCGTAAATGTCTGTATCCTAAACGTATCTCGGATAGATATATTTGCGTTACTTTGCACAAAACTATCCCATGTAGATGGATGTGAAACTTGTGACCGAATAAATTGTTGTACGAATAGGAATGTCGTACAAACGACAACACATCTGGATAGATGCCAAATACTCTTTTTCATAGCTAAGTTGATTTATATTTGTAAATGTGTTCACAAATATACGTAAATAATTGAAATAATATATCTTTGTGGCATGAAAGAATTTATCATATCTGAGGCACAGACCGAAAAGGCTGTTTTGGTGGGTTTAGTTACCCCTGGGCAAAATGAGCAAAAAGTTAAGGAATATCTAGACGAATTGGCTTTTTTGGCTGATACGGCAGGGGTGGATGCGGTAAAGCGTTTTACCCAGAAAATGGATTATCCGAATTCTGCCACTTTTGTCGGGACCGGTAAATTGCAAGAAATTAAGGAGTATGTGGTAGAGAATGAGATTGGCTTGGTGATCTTTGATGATGAGCTGAGTCCGAAGCAACTCCGTAATATTGAGAAAGAATTGCAGGTGAAAATCTTGGATCGTACAAGCTTGATCTTGGATATTTTCGCTAGCCGTGCGCAAACTGCCCATGCGAAGGCACAGGTGGAGCTTGCGCAATATAAATATATGTTACCCCGTCTGACTCGTCTGTGGACACACTTGGAGCGTCAGCGAGGCGGGGTAGGTATGCGTGGCCCGGGTGAGACTCAGTTGGAGACCGATAGACGTATTATCTTGGATAAAATATCACGGTTGAAGAAAGAGTTGGTGGACATTGACAAACAAAAAAGCGTACAACGGAAAAATCGGGGTAAGATGGTACGTGTAGCGTTAGTCGGATATACGAACGTTGGTAAATCTACCTTGATGAACTTATTGAGCAAGAGCGAGGTTTTTGCCGAGAATAAGTTGTTCGCTACGTTGGATACGACCGTACGTAAGGTAATTATCGAGAACTTACCGTTCTTGCTGTCTGATACGGTCGGATTTATTCGTAAGTTACCGACTGAACTGGTAGAATCTTTTAAGTCGACCTTGGATGAGGTACGAGAAGCGGATTTGCTGGTACATATCGTGGATATCTCTCATCCTACTTTTGAGGAGCAAATAGAGGTCGTGAACCGTACGTTGATGGAGATTGATAAGGTCGAGAAACCTATGATCATGGTTTTCAATAAGGTGGATGCATTTACCTTTGTCCCGAAAGAGGAGGATGATTTGACTCCTCGTACTCGTGAGAATATTGATCTGGATGAACTGAAATGTACGTGGATGGGTAAATTGCAAGATAATTGCATCTTTATCTCTGCCAAGGAACGTACGAATATAGAGGTGTTGAAAGATATATTGTATGAACGGGTTAAACAAATCCATATCAACCGTTTCCCCTACAATGACTTCCTCTTTCAGCAATACGATGAAGAGTAGAGTCTTACAAAATTAATGCCAATGAATCATTTGAGAAATTTGCAGCTGGATGAGATCGCTATTTTGCGATCTCAAGCTTGCCGGGCCGATGATTGGAATCAAGTTTGGGTTCCTGAGATGTTTGATATTGAATATGTGAACCATGTGCGTTTTTCGGGAACGGTTCAGTTAGGAGCCTTTCGAAAGGTGTTTACCCTACCGGGGGGACTGGTAAAGCATAGTGGGCTTCGTCATGTTACCCTACATAATTGTACGTTGGGGGATAATGTATTGATTGAGAACGTACAAAATTATATAGCTAATTACCGAATCGGCGATGACTGCTTTATCCAGAATATAAATGTTATGTTGGTGGAAGGCAAGGCTACGTTCGGGAATAATGTCGAGGTATCGGTGTTGAATGAGACCGGTGGGCGTGAAGTTCCGATTTACGATGGTTTATCGGCCTCATTGGCTTATATCATCGCTTTGTACCGACATCGTCCGGTCTTGATCAAACACTTGCGGGATATGATTACCGCTTATACGGAGGGTATCGCCTCTACGGAGGGAATAGTTGGCGATAGAGTTAAGATTGTTAATACCGGTACGATCCGTAACGTGAAGATTGGTGATTATGCGACTATAGAGAATAGTGCACGTTTGGAAAATGGTTCCGTAAATAGCAAGAAGGAGGCTCCGATATTTATCGGGGATAGCGTGATCGCACAAGATTTCATTATCTCCTCGGGGGCTAAAATTGCGGATGCCGCTAAGATTATCCGTTGTTTTATCGGACAGGCTTGCCAAGTGACACATAACTTCTCGGCGCACGATTCCTTATTGTTCAGTAACTGCGCTTTCGAGAATGGAGAGGCTTGTGCTATTTTCGCCGGCCCGTTTACGGTGTCTATGCATAAGAGCAGTTTGTTGATAGCGGGAATGTATTCGTTCTTGAATGCGGGGAGTGGCTCCAACCAGAGTAATCATATGTATAAGCTGGGACCGATCCATCAAGGGATCGTAGAGCGTGGTTCCAAGACTACCAGCGACTCGTATATCCTTTGGCCGGCTCGTATCGGTGCTTTCTCTTTAGTAATGGGGCGCCATCATCACCATAGCGATACTTCTGATATTCCTTTCTCCTATTTAATAGAGAAGGATGATGAGACTTACTTAGTCCCGGGAATTAATCTTCGCAGCGTGGGTACGATCCGTGATGCCCAGAAATGGCCGAAACGTGATAAACGTACAGACCCGGATCGCTTGGATATGATCAACTACAATTTGTTGAGTCCTTATACGATTCATAAGATGCTCAAGGCGATCGATATCTTGAGGAATTTACAAGCGTTGGTTGGTGAGACATCGGAGATTTATTATTACCAAAATGCCCGTATAAAAGGTTCCTCTCTTCGGAATGCCTTGAATTTCTATGGAATGGCTATCAATAAGTTTTTCGGTAACTCTTTGATCAAGAGACTAGAGGGAACCGAATTCCATTCGATGGAAGAGGTTTGGGAACAATTGCGTCCCACGGAGTCCAAAGGTTCTGGCGAGTGGTTGGATCTGGCGGGTCTGATCCTTCCGAAAGAGCCGCTAGACGCTTTATTGTCGGATATCGAACAAGGGGAGATTACCTCGTTAGAGGAGGTGGAATGTTTCTTCCGTTTGGTACATGGCCGCTATTATTCATTGGAATGGACGTGGGCGTATGAGATGATCGAACTTTATTATGAGGTAGACCTTCGCTCGATCTCGGCGGCTGAGATCATCAAGCTTGTGCGCCGTTGGCAAGAATCTGTGACTCGCTTGGACGAATTGCTGTATGAGGATGCTCGCAAGGAGTTCTCTTTAACCTCTATGACAGGTTTTGGCGTGGATGGTTCCAGTGTGGAAAAACAACAAGACTTCGAGGGGGTACGAGGTGATTTCGAGAACAATCCGTTTGTCACCGCCGTACAAGAACATATTGTGAACAAACGCGCGTTGGGAAATGAGCTGATCGAAAGATTGAGCTTTTTGAATACGCTATGAGGAAAACAGAGAAGCAATGCGGTGGCTGATCGGGAGGCTCTCGGGCGGTTCCAGTTACCGATAGGAAGCGATACCCGAAAATTAGAGAGAACCTTCGATGATATGGAACACCGGTTTGAGAACATGGTGATAGATATCGACAAACTGCCTAATGGACTCAAAAGATATAGTCTGGAATTAGGCTTCTTTGGCAATAAATACGGTACTATCTGGAATGTCTCTTTGCAATCTGTGCCATTTGATATTCCATGCAGCGTCACCCTCTTGGCCTGCTCCTCGGATGATGTTCTAGTATCTCTTTGCGAAGGAACTCCCGGTCGATATGTGTATATATTTCGGTAGTGGTGATTTTCTCATGCCCCAGCATCTCTTGGATAGCCCGTAAGTTGGCGCCGCCTTCCAGCAAGTGGGTGGCGAAAGAATGGCGGAAGGTATGGGGGCTTACGTTTTTATGGATACCGGCGGCCTCTGTCTGTTGCTTGATGATATGAAATACCATGATACGGGAGAGAGCCGTCCCTCGCCGACTTAGAAATAGAATATCCTCGAAGCCTTTTTTAACCACGATCGAATTCCGGTCATATAAATAGTTCTTAATTTCTCGCAAAGCGACTTCGGAGATAGGAACAAGTCGTTGTTTGCTTCCTTTACCCTCTACTCGGATGAAACCTTCTTTGGGATATATATCCGAATAACGTAGGCCGGTAAGCTCCGATACGCGTAGTCCGCAACTATATAAAACTTCCAGCATCGCACGGTTGCGCTGTCCCTCGGGAAGCGTGAGGTCTATCGTTTCGAGAATGCTGTTTATCTCGTTGACGGTTAGAACCTCCGGTAACTTTAGTCCGATCTTGGGAGACTCTAACAATTCGGTCGGATCATTTGTTATATAATTGTCAAGCAATAAGAAACGATAGAACGATTTTATACCTGAAATGATACGTGCTTGCGATCGGGGATGGATACCGATGTCACGTAATTGGGCGATGAACTGTTGCAAGTCGTCGTAGGTGATCTTCTTAATGTCCTTTTTCTCATCCTCAGCGAAACGTAGCAATTTGTCAAGATCTGTCAAATAGGCGTTGATCGAGTTGGTCGAGAGCGATTTTTCCAGCCGTAAATAGGTCTTATATCGGTTGTTTATATCTTTTCCTTGTCTCATTGTCGGTATGTCGTTATGAATGTGTCAAATAAAATCCTTACCTTTGCCGGATAATTCCGACCTCAACAGGCGGTACAAAGGTAATAAACTTACAATAAGAATGAAGAAGATTCAGATCATCAATGGCCCTAATTTGAATCTGTTGGGCAAGCGAGAACCGACAGTATACGGAAATGCCTCGTTCGAGGGCTATTTGAGCGAGTTACGTGCCTGCTTTCCTCAGTGTGAGATATCTTATTATCAAAGTAATGTGGAAGGAGAAATGATTAATAAGATCCATGAGGTTGGTTTTGAATATGACGGTATCGTGTTGAATGCCGGTGCTTATACACATACTTCCGTTGCGTTGCATGATGCTATCAAGGCGGTTACTACGCCAGTCGTGGAGGTACATATCTCGAATGTGCATGCCCGTGAATCGTTTCGCCATGTGTCGATGATATCGGCAGCATGCCGGGGAGTGATTCTTGGGTTTGGACTGGATTCGTATCGGTTGGCGATTGAATCGTTTATGTGATAGAAGGTTATCAAATAGAATTAATAATTAGGTTATAATAATTTTAAGGTATATGTTAAAGCATACGAAGATTGTTGCTACAGTTTCCGACCAGCGCTGCGACGTTGAGTTCGTTGAGGCGTTATATAAAGCGGGAATGAATGTGGTGCGCTTGAATACGGCTCACATGATGGAAGAGGGGTTGACCCGTGTGGTAAATAACGTCCGTACTGTATCCGATCGTATCGGTATCTTAATGGATACGAAAGGGCCGGAAGTACGTACCACGACAACGGTAAACAAGGAGCCGATCCCTTTCAAGACTGGAGAGATCGTGAAGGTAATCGGTAATCCCGATCAGGAAACTTCGCATGATTGCATTTGTGTGTCATATAAGAATTTCGTGAATGACTTGGTGGTTGGCAGCGACATTCTTATCGATGATGGTGATCTGGAAATGAAAGTTGTCGGGAAATCTGGCGACTGCTTGCTTTGCGAAGTCCAGAACGACGCTACGTTGGGTAGCCGCAAGAGCGTGAATGTGCCGGGCGTACGTATCAATTTACCTTCATTGACGGAGAAAGACCGTAATAATATACTTTGGGCGATCAAGCATGATCTTGATTTTATTGCTCACTCATTTGTTCGCAACAAACAGGACGTATTGGATATCCAACGTATCTTGGACGAGTCTAACAGCCCTATCAAGATTATCGCTAAGATCGAGAATCAAGAGGGCGTGGATAATATTGAAGAGATCTTGGAAGTGACTTATGGTGTCATGATTGCTCGTGGTGACTTGGGTATTGAGGTTCCGGCCGAGAAGATTCCGGGTATCCAGCGTATGTTGATCCGTAAGTGCGTGGAGGTGAAGAAGCCGGTTATCGTGGCTACGCAAATGCTTCATTCCATGATTAACAATCCTCGTCCTACTCGTGCTGAGGTTACGGATATCGCCAATGCTATTTATTATCGTACGGATGCTTTGATGCTAAGCGGTGAGACGGCTTATGGAAAATATCCAGTCGAGGCGGTACAGACTATGACGAAAGTGGCTCGTGAGGCTGAGAAGACTAAGCTTTCTGCGAATGATATCCGTGTACCGATCGAGGGGAATGATTTAGACGTGACTTCTTTTTTAGCAAAACAAGCCGTTAAGTCTTCTTCTAAATTACATGTGAAGGCGATCATCACGGATAGTTACACCGGTCGTACGGCACGTTATCTGGCCGCTTTCCGCGGAACCTCTACCGTGTTCGCTATTTGCTATAACCCTCGTGTGATGCGTATGTTGGGTCTTTCTTATGGTGTATGGGCGGTTCATCAGCCGTACAATGACAGCCGTAGGGGATATTTTTATGATGCGCTGAATCAGTTGATTCATAGCGGACGTATCACTCGTAACGATATGGTAGCGTATTTGAGCGGTAGCTTCGGCGAAGGTGGTGGTACCAGCTTCTTGGAGATTAATAATGTAGGAAAGGTGCTGGATGCCGGCACACAATACCAATTGCCTACTTTTAAAGAGTAAGAAGCATGTTTACGGGCGAGATTGATGCGTATATTCTTTCTCATATAGACGAAGAAGGGGATTTGTTGTTGGCATTGAATCGCGACGCCAATGTGAACCTCCTCCGTCCGCGTATGCTATCCGGGCATTTGCAGGGTAGGATATTGAAGATGTTTTGCCGGATGATTCGTCCGAGAAGAGCCTTGGAGATCGGGACTTATACGTCTTATGCCACTTTGTGTATGGCGGAAGGGATGGACGAGGGGGCGTTGATCCATACGGTCGAGATCAATGACGAGATGGAGGATTTTATTATGAAATATCTTTCCCGCTCGCCACATAAGGACAAGATAAAAGTCCATTTCGGGGATGCGATGGAGATTATCCCCCATTTGGATGAGACGTTCGATATAGTTTTTATCGATGCCGACAAACGCCTGTATTCCGAGTATTATGATTTGGTATTCCCGATGGTCCGTCCGGGCGGCTTGATTATTGCGGATAATACGCTTTGGGACGGTAAAGTGATAGAAGAAGTGCATCCTTCCGATAAACAAACGAAGGGAATACTGGTTTTTAATGAAAAGATCAAGCAAGACGATCGGGTAGAGAAGGTGATCCTCCCTTTACGCGACGGTTTGACGATGATCTGGAAAAAGTAAATAATAAAGCGTATGGAAAGTACTAGATTACAAAAGATCGAACGCCTTCTTCAGAAGGAGTTGAGTGATATATTTCAGAAACAGACGCAAGGAATGCATGGCGTATTGGTCTCTGTCAGTGTAGTTCGTGTAAGTCCGGATTTAAGTGTGGCGAGAGCTTATTTAAGCATTTTCCCATCGGATAAATCGCAAGAGCTATTGGAGGCTATACGAAGCAATACGAAAGCGATCCGTTTTGATTTGGGGCAACGCATTCGTTTGCAGGTGCGTAAGATTCCTGAATTAAGCTTCTTTATAGACGATTCATTGGATTATATCGAGAATATCGACAATCTTTTGCATAAGTAATCAAGAGGAGCCTTGAATTTTCCGTTCTATATAGCCCGGCGGTATCTCTTTTCGAAAAAGTCGCACAATGCCATAAATATCATATCGATGGTATCGGTATGTGGGGTTGTTGTCGCCACGATCGCCTTGGTCTGTGCCTTGTCGGTCTATAATGGTTTTAACGATTTGGTCTCTTCTCTCTTCAGCAATTTTGATCCGGAGTTGAAAATCATGCCTCGGAAAGGGAAGGTTTTCGACTCGACCTCGGAAGAGATTCGAAAGGTGCGGGAATTGCCCGGCATTGTTTGTTTTAGTGAGGTGTTGCAAGACAATGCCTTGGTCCGTTATCGAGATCGTCAGGGTGTGGCTACCTTGAAAGGGGTAGACGATCAATATGAGAAACTGGCGCAGATCGATAGTATCTTGATTGATGGAAAATTCCTTCTGAATGACGAGGTTGCGAATTACGCGAATATGGGGATCGGATTGGCTTTCTCGCTAGGAATAAACGCAGGCTTTGTCTCTCCGCTGGAGATCTACGCTCCAAAGCGGGAGGAGAAGGTAAACATGGCGAATCCGGCTTCTTCCTTCAATTTGGAATATGCTTATATAGGCGCTGTCTTTCGTACGGACCAACAGGTTTACGATGATTCATATATGATCGTGCCCTTGTCGCTGGCTCGTTCTTTATTTAATTATGATAAAGAAGTGACAGCGTTGGAATTGAAGGTGAAAGATAGCGAGGATATCGCTTCGGTAAAGAAAGAGATTCAACGAATTCTAGGTGATCCATATATCGTGCAAGACCGTTTTGAGCAGCAGGAGGCTTCTTTCAAAATGATGCAAGTGGAGAAATGGATGACCTTCCTGATCCTTACATTTATATTGGCGATCGCCTTATTCAATGTGGTGGGCTCTTTATCTATGTTGATGATCGAGAAACAGGAGGATGTAAGTACACTGCGTAATATGGGAGCTGATGACAGTCTGATCCGTCGGATTTTTTTGTTTGAAGGTTGGATGATCTCTGGTTTTGGAGCTTTGATCGGAGTCTTGATCGGAGTTGTGCTTTGTTTGTTACAACAAGAGTTTGGCTTTATAAAACTAGGGGAAGCCGCTGGAGCATTTATTATAGAGGCTTATCCGGTACGTGTAGTCCCAACCGATATAATTACGGTTTTCGTAACGGTGTTAACGATAGGCTTTTTGGCAGCGTGGTATCCTGTACGATATCTTGCTAAGAAATTGAAAATTGAGAATTGAGAATGAATACCGCTTGCCGATAAATCTCAATTCTCAATTCTTAATTAGTTGTATTCTTTTCCGTATTTAATCTTGGCGTCGGCTACGAATTGTTTGATACGTTGTTCGTCATCCTTCTTACAAATCAATAATACGTTTCCAGACTCGGCTACGATGCAATCTTTTAGCCCTTGGATAACAGCTAGACGTTTCGGGTTATTCAATGCGATCACGTTGCCGGAGCATTCGTATAGCATTGCCTGGTTATTTTTCAATACGGCGTTCTCATTCTCGTCTTTATTCGCTAGGTCGAACAAAGATCCCCAGCTACCGAGGTCGGCCCAACCGAAATCTACGCATAGCATATATACGTTGTGCGCTTTTTCCATGATACCGTAGTCGATGGATATATTTAGGCAATAGGGGAAATTCTCTTGGATGAACGCTTTTTCTCCCGGGGTATTAAATTTATCCTTGCCCAGATCGAAACGGCTGCTGATATCCGGGAGATATTTAGAGAACGCTTCCAAGATCGTATTCACGTTCCAGACGAACAATCCGGAATTCCAGAAGAATTCTCCACTTTCCATAAATACCTTTGCCAACTCGAGGTTCGGTTTTTCCGTAAAGGTCTTCACCTTGGTGAAATCATCTACTACCGTATCACTGCTTTGGATATATCCGTATCCTGTTTCCGGGCGGCTAGGCTTGATGCCCAAAGTGACCAACGCACGGTTTCTTTTCACGAAATCCAATGCCTTTTGAATGTCCCTCAAGAAAACATCCTCTTTTAAGATCAGATGGTCTGAAGGGGCTACGACAATATTCGCTTCCGGATTGCATGCCTTAATATGATAAGTCGCATAAGCGATACAGGGGGCTGTATTGCGACGAGCTGGTTCTAAAAGGATTTGTTCTTCCGCTAATTCGGGTAACTGCTCCTTGATTAAGTCTGCATAAGATTCGTTGGTAACGATGTATATATTTTCAGTAGGGATGATTTTTGCGAAGCGATCAAATGTCATTTGCAGTAAAGACCGTCCGCTCCCAAAAAAATCAAGGAATTGTTTTGGGTAACTTTCTCTACTGAAAGGCCAGAAACGGCTACCGATTCCGCCTCCCATGATGACGCAATAATTATCTTTCATGATATTGGCTGTTATTATGATTATACATTCACAAATGTAACGAAATAATCTTTGCTATGCGAAACAAACCCATATATATTCCCTTTACGAAAAAAATATTTGAAAATTTTCATCCAAACGCTTGCAGGTTTAAAAAAAAGCTGTACCTTTGCAACGCATTTGAGAAACAAACCTACTGTTAAAGCCAAAAGGTTGATCAAAATGCCCAGATGGCGGAATTGGTAGACGCGCTGGTCTCAAACACCAGTGGATTCACTTCCATGCCGGTTCGATCCCGGCTCTGGGTACGAATAAACCCTGATAATCGCTTGATTATCAGGGTTTTCTACTTTCA
>ERZ778496.146-NODE-146-length-80871-cov-8.516259_pt1 | contig 80871 bp, 69 predicted proteins | sample MGYA00433099_ERZ778496 | MGnify/ENA primary metagenome ERZ778496 (study PRJEB29527, sample SAMN07138962) | mouse gut metagenome | material: feces | host: mouse | place: China:Nanjing | collected 2016-01-25 ...
AGTTTCACGCTCGCCCGATGTTCATTTTTCTTTCGGCGGTATTTCAGCCATAATGCTCCGCTTTCGTCCGTGTACAGGTTCTCGTCCGTAATGGAAACCACATCAGCGTATGACACACCCGTGAAGCAGGCAAACAGAAAAAGGTCGCGTGCCAGTATGTGCGTCTTCCTGTATGGCGGTATTTCCACGTCACGGATTCTTTCGAACGATTCGCGGCTCAATGCACGTGGTGTCCTTTCTGATTGCCGGGGCAGGGCGAAATGTTGAAAATGGCATTTCTCGGAATACCCTTTCTTGTAGGCAAGGCGGCAGATTTTCTTCAGGATGGCAAGGTGGTGGCGTACGGTATCAATCGCATAGCCTTTCTCTTCCGTGACAAAGGCTTGATAGTCGTGGATGAACTGTTCCGTCAATTGTCCGAAAGCCAGATCCTTGACCTTGTACTTGGTTTCGATGAACTCCCCGAGCGTCAGCCGCATATAGTGATAACCGGGATAAGTCCCTTTCGCACGGTCTATGCCGATACGTGCCTTAATGTCGTCACAGATTGCATCTGTCATTTTCATGAGGGTCATCTGCGTTTCCATGCTACCTTGAAAAAGGTCTTTCACATCGATGGCGTCAAAACCAGCCTTACGGGACACAAGGCTGTCGAATGCGGCGTTTACCGCCAACAGCAGTTTTTCAATCCTGGTATTGGTTTCCACAGCTTCCTTGCTCTTGCCGTTCAGACGGCTTTCACGTGGATTCCACAATTCAGGCGTGCAGGACAGCTTGCATCCGAACTGTGCCATCGTGCGGTTCACGGTGATTCTTCCCATTATCGGGGCTTTACCCGATTTGTCCAGTCCGCTCTTTTTGAGGTAGAGCAACACCTTGAATTTTTCTACTTTCATACGCTTATATTTTTTAGTGCAAAATTACTTGCCGTATAAGCGTTCCTTGATATGCAAAACACTGTGTATGAGCGCAAACAAAACGGTGAGGGTTTCTTTTCATTGCCTGCCGTTACCTATTCCCGTTTCGGTAACTGCCCGGCTAACGGTTTGGTAACTGAACAACCTCAATATTCCGTTGCCGTTTGCATTTTCTCCACTTGGCAGAATGCTGAAACAAAGCTCATTTCAAACGGTTTACGTTTTATCTTCACCTGTCCGCTTTTCCTTGCACAGCCTATCACTTTCCACTCGGCTCGGCATACTGCAGCAACGTTGAATCTTAGTTTGGGTGTACCGATAGAGACAGTTAGTAAGCTATTAGGACATACTAAGATTAGTACAACTCAAATTTATGCAAAAGTTATTGACGCAAATAAAAAGGCTGCTGTTCATAAGCAAGACGGCGTATTTGATTGATCCTTAGTAAATAGAATAATAAGTATCTTAAACTAATCATACGATATGGGTATACAAGAAAGACCATTTGAAAATATTATAAGCATGAATAACTCATTATCTGGTGATCCTATTAATGAGTTAATAACACTAAATAAATTAGAGAGAAGTATTTATAGTGAAGGTCGAAAATTAGAAACTATTATCTTGTTATCTGGTATGACATCAAAAGATAGATGGATATACATTTCTCTTATTCTTGATGATTTGTTATATCAATATGATATCTCTTGTAGAAAGGTTAGAGGAATGAATACTAATACTTTGTTATATAAAAGAGCTCTATTATTGAAGAAAGCAATCGTGGAAGTGATGGAAGTAACAAGCACACGATTAAAAATAGCATTTGATACTGATTATATAAAAGAAAGAGAAGAAAGATATGCTACAACGGGGGCTACCAGATGGGATGATTCAACCGATAAAAAATTAGATTTAGATATAGTAGAAAACATGCGGTATTTTAATGATTTAATTTCGGGGAAGATTGATAGATATTTGGAAAATTGCAAAAGTCGGTTTACGAAAAAATATGACGATGATAAATTAAAAGCTATCTGGCTTCATTTGAAAGAGGAAAATTATATTAATAGTAATACAAGTTTAGATACGTTTCTTTATTTATTTGGGAATATCGATAATGTGCCTGAGCACTTTTATATTGAATGGTTAGCTTCATTGAAGGAATTGCATGTTCTTATAGATGTGTTTTGGAAGTCAGAGCGAAATAGGTGGAAAAAGGCAAGTGAAATATTTTTATATGGTGATAAATTTTTGAACTATAGAAGCTTAACTACTGCTGTCAGTAAGGAAGATGATATTGAAAATATAGAAAAAAAATTTGCATGTTGGGTAAAAGAGAAGTGACACTCTTTAGGTGATAGTAGGTGATTTTGGGTGATACTTTTTATTATCACCCTTTTTAGTTGTTTTTTAATATGATCTTTGTTGTGTCAATACTGAGTAGGTACATATTGACAATATGTGAATATGCTGAATCTACCTACATTCAGCATTAAGATATGATAATTAAAAACAAAAAAAATGGATTCGATTAAAAATATCTTAAAAAGAATAGAGTGTAATACTCTACTTGCGACAAAGACAGTACTAACTGTTGATGATGTAGCAACTCTTACTGGCTTAAGTAAGAGTCATATATACAAGCTTACATATAGTCATCAGATACCTCATTACAAACCATCTGGAAAGCAAGTCTATTTTGATCGCTCGGAGATTGAGGAGTGGCTTAAACGAAATCGTGTTGATTCGGTAGAAGAGATAGAGCAAGCCGCCATTAATCATGTTGTAATGAATAAAAAAGGAAGGGGGAGAGTATGAAAGATGAGATAGCTTCTAAAATCTATGTCAATCTATCAAGGGGTGAGAAAGGACATGATTCATGTACTGAATATAGTAGTATGTTGCATGATATGGTACATGGTCATATGTTATATGATACGGTTGACTTTGTTCTTAATCAGAAAGATGTTCCAGAAATAGATTTGTTAGCGGAAGTGTCGCCATATTTGATGAATAGAAGTGATTGTATTGGTAATGATGGCCTCCCTTATGTACGTGGGAAATATAAGGGGTATAATGTGTATGTAAATACTCATATTCTAAAAATCAATGCTTGTAGCTTATGTAAATATTACTACGGTATCAACATGCACGATTTCCCTTTAGAGGACGTACGGAAAGCCATTGAGAGGATAGGAGAGGATTTAAACATCCCTATGGATAAGGTCATTGTGACTAGACTGGATTTAGCAATGGATTTGGAGTTACAGCGGTCTCCAATAGAATATTTCAATCGGATGTTAGATTTACCTTATTTTAGGTGTCATTCATATTCTACAGGAATTACGTTTCAAACAGCAGAGAAAGAACTTTTGTTTTACGATAAAGGAAAGGAACAGGGGAGTAATAATAAGAATATAGCTCGATGCGAGTTTCGGATAAAGAAAGTTAGGAGGTGCTTTGGGGGATCGGTTACTGCGTCAATGTTATATGATCCTAGCTTCTGGAATGATTTGCTGGATCGGTTCTTATCTTGTTATTCCAAAGTCAAGGTGAGTAAAGAGTCTTTACCGCTTGATAAGATAAATGGGATAAAGATTTTGAAAGATTGTGCCTTATGTGATTATGTTAATCGTAATGGATTTGATCCGTTGAGGTCTGGATTTAAGGCTCGTGTACGTGATGGAGAATTGGCGCAAAGAGCCTGCAAGTCTATTATAGAAAAGATCAAGAAGTGTTGTTTCTCTTCTCAAGGAAAAGACGTTGGCCCAGAGATAGAAGAATTTGATGTGAAATTCAGGTCATTTTTGAAGTTAAAGAGATTTGATTAAATATCATTGTTTTGCCCATATTTGAGGCTTACAACGTATCTAGGCTTAGGTTTTTCCTAATAAAATGTAGGAAATAATACCCTTGTCGGGGATCTGTCAAATAAATTTAGAGAGGTGGGGGATATTTCCGAGGAGGTGGTATCTTTCGCCTCTCTCATTTTTAATACGATCACTATCAATAAAGTACCTATCTAATACTCTTAGGTAGATAACTATTGATAGTATCTGTTGATGTTTTAAGTCCGTTTTAGGTTATATAATTCTGTTTCTGAGTTTTGTCTTTTTCTAAAATGCGCCGTGAATGGCTGTGATAAAATTGTCATTGGAGGTATAAACAATATTAAAACTTTTTCCGAAAACGTTACCTATTTGTTCAATTAAATTGTATTTTTGTATAGTTCTCAATAGCACCACGCCGATTAGGGTGGTGCGGGAACTGACATAAATTAGAAAAGGCGTTTACTTTACGCTTTGGTTTTGACGTTCTAAGAATCTCGCAAATTCAGAAATGTCAGTCAAAAACAAAGCAACGGTGGATGTCCTCAGGGTGTATTATATATAGCCCTCATTGTACCTTGTATAGCCATTGGTGTATCCGCAAGGGAAATGGGTGTATCGTATATATTCACATCGGCGTGGGGCTTTCGGCGTTGCTCGTTTCGACTGACAGGGCAATGCGAGAGCCTTTAGAGCGTGGAACGGGCAGCAAGGTACGGTTCCCACGCTTTTTGTTTGTTAATCATTCCGGAGGGGGACAGGGAAACAAATAAATTACATATGAAAATATTCATTGAGTCAAACCACCCTCAAACTATTTTAAAATATAATCCTTGCACTCAATATAGTAAAGAAGCCTTCATTGAACATTATCTATTCGCAAGTCATCCATTTCATTTAAATGATTTAATGGATGGAAAATCATATTCTATAGATATGAGGAATGTTTCTGATGAATTATACTATGAAATTAAACGACAAACCATAGAGCAAGCACCTTTAATTGTGGAAGGGAAGTACTTTAATCAACTATATCCAGAAATAGATAAAAATCGTGAGTTATTACAAAAGGCTATTTGTGATAGCTATTTTTGCTTTGGTGGTATTGTTTCTTTAACAACTGATAGATTTAACGAACTAATGTGGTCGCATTATACAAATGAAACTGGATACGTAATAGAATTTAATACATCTCTTTTATTAAGAGATATTGCAAATCATCCATTAAATATACCAGTGTTAAAAAATATCTTCTTTAAATCTATATGCTACAAAGAACATCCGACTGGAATTAGTTGCAGTAAGCATCCTGATATACACGAAATTAATTTACATAATGCGACACAAAAGAATAAGGTATGGAATTATGAAAATGAATGGATATTGATTGTAACTTCCTATCCTTTTTTAGGTATTCCCAAACTCCATCCTAATATGGATGAAAAATATACAGATATTAGTAAGAGAAAATTATATTATACTTCAGAGAATATAAAACGCATCTATTTAGGGAAGAAATTTTGGAGTGCAGAAAATGTAGTGCACGAAAAAAAGATAGATGATAATTCTTTCTACTATATAGTTAAAGATGAATTAATTCCTTTCATAAAAGAATTATGTAAATATGAAAACAGAGTTTATATGTCTGGATCAAGCGATTGCGCAGAATTCAAATTTGGAACAGATAAATATACATATAATGAACAATTTAATGAATATACTTTCAATCCAGATTACTACTATTTGAAACGTTCTTTTGAGTTAATAAAAAAGATTTCAATAGAAGGGAAATTTGTTTATGTTGAGTACACAGGTAAAGTAAAAACAAGTGACGAAGAATTTGAATCATAATAACACTAAAAAACAGACTTATGCCAACAACATCTCTTATAGAAGAACTTCCTAAAATCGTAAAAGAAGGAAGACAAGAAGCGCAACGTATCTTAGAACGTTTGAGTAGCAACACCCATATCGGATTACAAACAAATGAATTGGTTCTTCCCGCCAAAGACACTTCCGGATTATGGAAAGGAAAAAACGAACAAGTGATAAACAAAGAATGGATAAATCGCCTCATCTATGGAGATAACTTATTGGTGATGCAAGCTCTGTTAGCTGGAGATGAAACGACCGGATTACCTTCGCTTCGGGGAAAGGTGGATTTGATTTACATTGATCCTCCTTTTGATAGCAAAGCGGATTATCGGACAAAGATTAATTTGCCGGGTGTTGATATTGAGCAAAAGCCTACGGTAATTGAACAATTTGCTTATTCGGATACATGGCAGGATGGAACGGTTTCTTATTTGAAGATGCTTTATCCAAGATTAGTATTGATGCGGGAGTTACTTTCGGATAAGGGAAGTATTTATGTACATATTGATTGGCATGTGGGAGCGTATGTGAAAGTTTTAATGGATGATATTTTTGGAAAGGAAAATTTCATCAATGAATTGATTTGGCAAGCAACAGCAGGTGATACATCCGCAAAAAATAAAAAATATATTAAATCTCATGATTCATTATATTTTTACAGTAAAGGTTTTGAAAAAATCTGGAATGATGTTTATCAACCTTATGATGAAGGAGGATTAGCTCCTTACAAATATCAAGATGAAAATGGTCGTTATCAATGGAGAGATTGCTCTAATCCTGGCGGAGGAGGATACATTTATGATTTAGGATTTGGAGAAAAAATGCCAAGTAGAGGATATCGTATGCCTAAAGAAACAGCTTTAAAATGGTTATCAAACGGTTTATTACGAGTTGAAAAAGATAAAGTACCAAGAATAAAGCAATACATAAATCCCAGTGGTGTTAGATGTAAAGATGTATGGATTGATTTAAAATCTTTACAATCGGCAGAAAATATAGGATATGCAACTCAAAAACCAGCTAAACTCCTCGAACGTATCATCAAAGCCAGCAGCAACGAAGGTGATCTCGTTTGCGACTTCTTCGGTGGAAGTGGAACAACCGCTGCCGTTGCCGAACGTTTAGGCCGTCGTTGGATTACTACGGATATTGGCAAACCGGCAACCTTGGTGATGCGTAAACGCTTTATCGACCAAGAGGTAAAACCATTCCTTTATCAAGCTATCGGCGATTATCAAAAAGAGGCTTTCCAAAACAATAAACAATACAAACGTATTGGAGATTTGAGCCAGATCATCATGCAACTGTATGGTGCCATCCCTTTCACCCAAGAACAGCTGAATGATCGGAACTGGGGATATATCAAGAACGGACGGACTTTGGTACTGGTAGATAGTCCTAATAAAGTAACCGGAGCCGCCACAATCCGCCGAGCATACGAAGCCAAAAAGAACCTGTTGGGAGGTGGATGGAACAAGGCGGTCGTATTAGCTTGGAACTTTGCTTTTGACATTTCTGCGGCTATCCAACAATACAAGGAGGATGTTGAGGTCTTGGTGATTCCACCAGACCTGTTGGACAAACTCTCCAAGAAAGGATATGACAAACTGATAAGGGAAGGCTCTGTCCGTTTCAGCAGTTATCAATATCTATTGGTAAAACCTATTCAGACAGAACCGCATTACGGTGAACAGGACAAACTAACAATCGAATTGGATAATTATGTGCTTCTTTCACCCGACAATATCCCGTTGGATGATAAAGATAAAGCCAAATTGCAACAGGTATTGGAGAAAGATCCGCTGGCTTTGATCGAGTATTGGAGCATCGATCCGGATTACGACGGCATCACATTCCGCAGCCAATGGCAAGACTATCGGGAAAACACGGACAATGATAGCGATCCACTTCATTGTATCTATACAGCTACATTAATCACTCCTCGAAAAGCAGAACGGACGGTTTGCGTGAAAGCGGTCGATGTATTCGGCTTTGAGAGCATGGTAACAGAGACTATTCATTCTTAAAAACGACACACAACATGAGAAACGATATATCCTTGGAATTGGCAAGCCGGTTAACGGAACAAGTCAAAACAGCCTTTGAAAACGGCAGTTTATTAGATGCCGTTACCCCGGTAACACAAGATTTGCTGAAGTTTTGGTTCATGGGGCCTTATACGGAAGAACGCTCCAAGAACTTTCATGAAGGACAAAAACAAAGTATTCTAAACATCATTTATCTGCATGAAGTTTTACAAGTGACAACCGTAGAAGAAATATACCGGCAAGTTGCGCCGGATCTATTAGCCGAATGTAATCTAAGTGATTTGGCTAAAGAAAAATATCGTATTCCCAAATATGCCGTAAAGATGGCAACCGGAACAGGTAAGACATGGGTCATGCACGCTTTACTTTTATGGCAACTCCTTAATGCACGACATGAAGAACAAGAAGAACGAAGCGGACGCTACACCCAAAACTTCCTGATCGTAGCTCCTGGCCTGATTGTTTATGATCGGCTAAAGGATGCCTATTGTGGACGCCTGAAAGAGAACTGCACGGAAAGAGATCCTTTCACGAATGACCTTTATTTGCATAAAGACCTTTTTATACCTCTGGCTTATCGGGACGAAGTATTCTCTTTTATACAAAACAATGTTGTCACCAAAGAAGAGGGAATCGGACGAAAAATAACCGGAAACGGACTGATCGCCTTAACCAACTGGCATCTGTTCTTGTCTGATGAAGAGAAAGAGAATATGGACTCAGATTCCGCTCCATCTATTATAAGAGATTTATTGCCTATTACGCCAGGGCTGAGTGGTGGTAATGTCTTAGAGGCACTGGATAGGAAATATCTACGAGGAAGCGAATTGGGCTATCTATCCGAACTATCGGACTTAATGGTAATCAATGACGAAGCCCATCATATCCATGAGAATAAAAAGCAAGGAGAAATAGAAGAGGTTGAATGGCAAAAAGGATTGAATAAGATTGCCCACAACAAAGGAGGTCACTTCATCCAAATCGACTTCTCAGCTACACCCTACGATACGGTCGGTTCCGGGAAGAAAAAGATGAAATGTTATTTCCCGCATATTATATCCGACTTTGATTTAAGTCAAGCGATGAAAAGCGGATTGGTTAAGACCTTGTTGTTGGATCGCCGACAAGAATTGACAGATCTTGCCAATCTGGATTATAACGCTTTACGTAATGAACGAAAAAAAGTGATTGGATTGAGCGACGGACAACGTTTAATGCTTCGTGCCGGATTACGAAAATTACAAATCCTTGAAGAAGGTTTTATCAAGCTGGATTCTAAGAAACGACCGAAGATGATGGTGATTTGTGAGGATACCAATGTCACCCCGTTTGTCGAATCATTCCTAAAAGAAGAGGGATTAGCCAAAAAGGATGTTCTCCGTATTGACAGCAACGCTAAAGGCGAAGTAAAAGAAAAAGATTGGATGCAAGTCAAAGAACGATTGTTCAATATCGATAAATATGAATCACCCAAAGTCATCGTTTCCGTGTTGATGCTTCGGGAAGGTTTCGATGTCAACAATATATGTGTCATCGTACCGTTACGATCTACGCAATCCGCTATTTTGTTGGAACAAACCGTAGGGCGTGGTCTTCGTTTGATGTGGAGAGAGCCTGAATATTCAGAAGAAAAAAGGGAAAACCGATTGCAAGTATTGGTTAAAAAGAAAGCACCTAAATCTTATATCGATATGCTTTCCATCATTGAACATCCGGCCTTTCTTGATTTCTACAATGATTTGATGAACGAAGAGCTTGCCGGTATAGACGAAGGTGATTTGCCGGATGGCTCCAATGTAACCGGTGATATTATAAAGGTAGGGTTAAAAGACAATTATCAAGACTATGATTTATTCTGGCCTCTTATTATCAAAGAGCAAGAGGAGGAGATACATCCTTCAGAAATAGATATAAACAGACTCGCACCTTTTACAGACTTTTCGTATGAACAACTAAAAGAAATTTTGGCGAAACCCGGTGAATCCTTTATCTCGCATGACGTCTTAGTCGGTACTCAATTCGGCAAATATGAGGTAAACGCAGACTTATGCAATGCACAAAGTTACAATGAATACTTGCAAAAGGTATTACGCATCGTCACAACACGCTTCGACAAGGTAGGAAGGAGCAAGCCTAAGGAACTACCTACATTGCAAATTAATCAGCAAGAAATCATACGGGTCATCGACCGATATATCCGAACCAAGTTATTTTCACGTTCATTCAATCCGTTCGAGAATTATAATTGGAAGATTTTACTACACAATGAGGGAGTCGCGACCCAGCATATTGTAAGAGAGATCAGTAAGGCGATCTATTATATGCAAGAACAGATAGATATAACAGATGCAATAGTTGAGAAGATTTATTTTTCTTCCATACCTACACTACGTATACGAGAAAGTTTTTCACTTGATTTGGAAAAGATTATCTATGAAAAAGTGGGCTACCCTTCCAATAAAGGAGGTTTCGAGAAAGCTTTCCTTGAATTTTTGGATGCCGACTCGGAAGTGAACTGCTTTATCAAAATAAATGAGAATCAACATAGCTTCGCATCAATCCATTATATCCGGCAGGACGGTCTATTGGCCACCTATCATCCGGACTTTATGGTATGTACATCACAACACATCTATATTATAGAAACGAAAGGGCAAGACAAGATTTTCGACAAAAATGTCCGACAAAAACAATTGGCAACTCTTGAATGGTGTAATAAGATTAATCAACTGAGAGCCCAATATAGAATGAACCGACAGTGGCTTTATATATTGTTAAGTGAAAATGATTTTTATAGTCTAAAACGGAACGGTGCCACGCTTATTGAAATCTGCAATTTGAATAAGGTCTCAGAGAGTGTGGCAACAGGTAATTTGTTTTGAAGGGAGTTGGAGATATCATGATTTTAGTATATGGCCTTATATTATTGGATTGGGAGTGGTAACATAAGGCCGAGGTAAATCGGAGGATTTGTACTTATTTTGTGGTAATAAAAACAGGTGAAGAAAAAGAGTTGATAACGGATATTAGTTTGGTATGAAAACAAGTAAATGCTTTGATCGTGCTTCTTGTAGCTGGGATTGTAAACCTCGGATCACGGGTTTAATACATGATCCGGTTGAGGAATCTGAGGCCTATTTGTCTATAGAGAAGGAGTTGGAGGAAAAGCTACGATCTTACTTCTCTGATAAAAGATTTGATTCTGGTAGCTGGTTTCGTACCCCGGTCTCATGTTTCGAGTATTGGCAAGTGATGAAATGTTTTTTATGGGAGGACTATCGAATAGAGTGGAGATCCCCGGTTGAGTTGAATCCTACTATATTCAAGGATGATCTTTAGGGGGTATTTGGGGTACGAATGGCTTTATTTGGCGTGGATCGGGGCGGCACCAAAGGAGGAGGCTGCGAGTGGGTGCGGAAGACGGCGGCGGGGACACCAGCCCCGTTTTCTATTGTGGTGCTTGGCGATGAGGATATGAAACATAAGCCTATTCCTTGTGAATAAGGGGTGACAACTGATAAAGGGTATTATAGATCTGTCCTATATCGTGCCTTAGAGGGCAAAAGAAACGGTCTGAATACGAGATAACACTAATTAAAAGAAAGGAGTAAGGTCGTGAATATGGTAAAAACGAGTTTTTTGATCTTCTATTCGATAGTGTGTACTATGGTATTAAATAAGTTGTTCCTAATTTGAGGCGTTATGGTGTTTTTGGTATTAGCTTGTATAAGTTTGATTATCTTTGAATTATCGTTTTTTATGATCCTTGCATTCAAGACAAGGCCGGAGCGATGGACATTTAAGTCTTTTTGTCTTTGGTTGGTTTCTTTGGTCTCGTGGTGTTGTTTTCCACCATTGTACGTGTGGATTGAGCGGAAGTGGCGGCAGGCTAGTCTAAGAAGGGTGCTATTTGTGCTGTTATCCCCAGTCTCTTTTCTTTTCTTGGTGGATGCCTGTACGTTCGATCCGCATCGCTTCATCCATAGCCTTAATAGCCTGATAATAGATCTCAATGCTATTAATAGAGACTGGACAGGGATTGATACGCTGTTATCTCTAATCTCTCTTATTTACTTAGTATATATCTGTTCATTGGTATGTAAGTGCGTCAATAAGCCTTTCTATAACCGAAGAGATCTTTCAAGCAAGGTAGGGATAGGGGCAGCATACAAGATTGTAAATTCTCATGGCCGAAATGGGGATACGGATGAGGTTGACATTAGGTTTGATTCGGGTTGTGAAACGGAGAGTTCCAACAAAGGATGAAGACGAATCCCCCGGCTCATTGGAGTATATCGGAAGATGGTGATTTCCCATTCGATGAGAATTAGATGATGGAATTTACTTCTTTATGGATATAGATCCTAGAGAGAATAAGGCATATATGTGATATGGAGGGACTTCGATAATTGGAGTCGGAATGATTTTCGCCATACAAGATCCTTGGTGGTAGGTCGAAAATGAAACAAGTTACCGATGATAAATCGAGTTTTTTTGCAATCTTTGTGTTAAAGAATTTATGTATAGAGAGAAGTTAGCCATGATGAAAAATACTTACAGAACTATCTATGGAGCGATTGCTGGTGATATTATAGGTTCGATGTATGAGTTTCGTTCTGTCAAGAGCAAAGACTTCGAGTTGTTTCCGTATGGTGCCTGTTTTACAGACGATACGGTGATGACATTAGCTATCGCACGATGGCTAATGGAGGATGTCACCCACTCAGAATACACGCTTGTAGACACTATGTGTGAATTTGGCAACCGTTATCCGGCTGTTGGCTACGGTGGCCTTTTCTGTAATTGGTTATGTAATGATCCAACCCCCTATAACTCATGGGGGAATGGTTCCGCTATGCGTGTTAGTGCGGTAGGTCTTGTTGCTAAGACTTTGGATGAATGCTTGCGCTTAGCGAAACAAACAGCCGCAGTATCACACAATCATCCGGAAGCTATAAAGGGAGCGCAGGCTGTAGCTGCAAGTATATTCATTGCGCTACATTGGACTGGGGAAATAGACGAATTAAAAGTACACATAAGAGATTTTGTTACCAATCAGTTCGAATATAACATGAACCGTACATTGAATGAGATTCGGCCCCGATATGAATTTGATGTATCTTGCCAAGGTAGCGTGCCTGAGGCTATCATCGCATTTTTAGAAGCCGATAGTTATGAAGATGCGATAAGAAATGCCGTGTCACTCGGTGGTGACGCTGATACGCAAGGTGCTATAGCTGGCGCAATAGCGGCTTGTGTTTATCCAATTCCTGAATACATTATTAAAGAGTGCCAGAAACGTTTATCCGATGATCTGTTGAAGGTCGTCATCCGTTTTGAGGATTATCTTGACAATGAATGGCAAAATAAGATTAGTTTGCCCTGTTCGTGCTTGCAACCCAAGCGTGAAACGGTTGAGCCTGAGAAATATGTAGATATTATACGAGACAATATTGATTTGATACACAAATCAATTAAAATCGCAGTGGTGATGGTTGCATTTATATTGGTCAAAATATTATGGGTTTACTGGTCGTGTACTGATAATGGTACATGGGAGGATGAGAAGGGGGAACTCATTCAACGTCGGGATTTCCTGATCGATCGTGTAGTAACTTCACCACGTGCGTTGTTGTGTGAAATGCCAGAAGGAATTGGAACACAATTTCAAGGTGAGTGGGCGTTGTATTCTTGTTCAATGCTGGCGGCAGCCTTATTCAATATGTCGAAACTTTATCCCGAAACAAAAACAGAGAATCTAGAGAACATAGATAATCTTATTGAGATGGTACTTTCCTTTGAGTTGAGAAAATATGATGCTGAGCGTTGGGGCGAGGATCCTCTGGAAACATTGGATGGTGACAGGAGTCATATTTCATATATCAGTCATCTTGCGTGGATGATAAGCGAGTATAAGATGGCCGGAGGAAATGATAAATATAATAACTTGTTTGATGATCTTTGCGGAACTATGAATCGTCGGCTTCTTCGAAGTAAAAGTCTAAACTTACCAACATATCCAAGCGAATGTATATATGTCCCTGATATGCTTGTTGCGATTGTCGCACTGAATAATTACTCGAAATTAAACAAGGGAAAATATATTTCTACGGTACGTAAATGGGTACGAAAGGCTAAATCTGAATGGCTTGACAAAGAAACAGGCCTACTTGTCTCATTTTTGAGTGAGGATGGCATACCGTTTAAAGCCGCCCCGGTGAAAGGCTCGTATTCCGCATTAAACTGTCTATACCTCACGCAGATAGATTCAGTATTTGCAAGAGAGCAATATCATAGGCTCAAATCCCATTTTTTGCAATCAGGTTTATTGTCTGGTATACGGGAATATCATGATTATTCGTGTTGGTTGGGATTTGACATTGATGCAGGCCCGGTACTGTTCAACCTCAGTCCATCCGGAACAGCATTCGCTGTGGGGGCAGCAACATATTTCAATGACGTGAGAGTACGTAATAATTTCTTACGTACGGCGGAAATTGCAGGACATAGTGTGATGTGGAACAATACTCGACATTATTTACTAGCGGAAATAGCACTTGTTGGGGAATGTATCATGTTGGCAATGCGAACAACAACTCCATAGGAAAGAAATGGAACTTTATATGACCATGTTTTAATTATAAGGGATAGCTGCCCTAAATAGAAATGTAAGTGTTATAGATCTATTTTATACAGAACCTTCGAGTGCAAAAGAATTGGATTGGATACGAGATTATGATAATTATAAAGAAGGAGTATGAATAAGGTAAAATAGTAGTTCTTAATTTGAGGCGTTATGATGTTTTTTTTATTAGTTAGTGTGATAGTTTGGGGTGGTGGGTTACTGGCTTTCATAATCCTTCTATTTTGGGCAAGGCCGGAGCGATGGACATTTAAGTCTTTTTGCCTTTGGTTGGCTACTTGGGTCTCATGGGGATGTTGTCCGCCTTTGTACGTGTGGATTGAGCGGAAATGGCGGCGGGCGAGTTGGAGAAGGTGTTCTTATGCGCTGTTATCCCCTATCTCTCTTATTAGCTTAATATATGTTTGCTCGTTTGTATCAGATATCGTCAATAAGCCGTATGGGAGCCGTATGGAGATCTCATACAAGGTAGGTGTAGGATTGCCAGCGTACGAGGTTATAGATCGCACCTATGGAAAAAAGTCGTTCACTTTGGACTATATTGATCGGATAGATATTAAGTTTGAACCGGGTCGTGAAACGGAGAGATTCTATTGGTGGATGAAGACGAATCCCCCGGCTCATTGGAGCATGTCGGAGGATGGTAGTTTTTACTTTAATGAGATTTCGGAAGATGGAACCTTCTTCACAATGCGTATAGATCCCCAGAAGGGTACGGCATGCATAGAATATGGAGCGTGGTAGATAACTGGGGTTCGATTGTTAGGGGGAGGCCTTGTACCTGTGGACGGCGGCGAGAGTCCTTTACCCCCCTTTGTTTTTCTTTTGGTGTTTGATTGTATAGGCTATAGTTACGTAATCGCTTAGCATCATATGTTGATTTATGTGTGTCTTTTGTATTATTGAGAATAATTCCTATCTTTGTACCAAAGAAAGCGATCATTTGAAGAATGAAGTTCTTTGATTTTGTTACCAGTTTGTTACCTATAACGGAAAATGTGTTCGCTTTCTTTTGATTTTTAATCAGTTATAAAACCATGGGGATGACCGGTTTTGACAGCGGGTAGAAGTGGTTTGTAAGCATGTAGTGCGTGGTTGGCTTGCACTTAAATCTCAGACAACGAACAATTAACTGGCGAAAATAATTACGCTCTCGCTGCTTAATCGAAGTATAGTAGATTGAAGCTTAATCCCTGCAAAAGTTGCGGGGACGTGACATCACCCGGATGCTGTGGCTCCGAAGCGTTCCGATCAGGTGGTGCAGCAATATCGGAGATAGTCTGAGATAAGCCTCGGGTCTCAGGCGAAACTTTAGAGGATAAGGGATGAGTGGGTGGCTTCGGTCTTGCTCTTCCCCGACAATGAAGGCGAAGATAAACATGTAGAAAGCAAATTAGTTCCTCGTTTGGACGAGAGTTCGAATCTCTCCATCTCCACGGAATGAAAAAAGGCCTTACGGATTATCCGTAAGGCCTTTTTTCATTCATTGTAAACCCATTTATAAGGAGGTGGCGGTACGTATGGGTCAGCCTTTTGATGGGGTAATGTATCAACCGATTTGACGATTATGTTATTACCTTTTTGGATACAAACCAGACATTTTGAACGTAATTTCCTTTTTGCCATGTTGAATACGATATTCGGATTGAAATGAACGCCGTTTATACGAGTCTCAAAATGTAAATGCTCGGTAGTAGCCCTGCCGGTACGTCCGGTTAAGGCGATCGGTTGTCCGGCGAGAACATGGTCGCCGGGTTTAACCAAGTTCTTGGAGTTATGACTATAGATCGTTTCCAGTCCATTATAATGGCGGACAACGATAACGTTGCCATAGGCGGCGTATGGTTTTGCCATCCTGACAATGCCATCGAAAGCAGACACGATCGTGTCGTTGGCACAAGTCTTGATATCTACTCCGGAATGATGTCTTCTTTTTCCCCTATAAGGAGAGATTACGTTTCCATTAGGAAGGGGAAATGCGTATTCCCCAGCAGGGATCAAGGATAGATCGATGATTTCCGTGTTATTCTCATCGAAAAGCTTGGGGTCTTTGATCGCTATTTGGCTTTTATCACGGGGCGTAAAGGCTACCGTGATATCTTTTCTCGGAGAATGGCAAACCGCTAGCTTCGGAACTTCCGGCAACATGAAATTGAAATCCATGACAGGAAGAGGAATATTCGCTGTAGGGAAATCTACAGTCTCGGGAGGGGCCGGACGTGGAGTAGGCCTTTGCGTATAACAAGACGCAAATAAAATTAGCATAAGAATGGGTATTCCGTTGTGTATTTTAGATGCCATTAGATATTATTTTATTACAAAAGTATAAAAAAGCCTCTTTCAATGGCCTATATTTCCGATATGTTTATACTTCTTTTTATTCTTTGTGTTTTTTCTGCTAGTTGAGTTTGTCTACCTTTATATAAGGTAAAATAGAGATATTATGCGATGATTGAGGGAACAAGCTGGTCTCTTTGGCCAGGGAGGATGACGATATTGTATTTGCTGGCATTTCTTTAAATTAAGAATGATCAATTTAAAGTACACAGAGAAATAGGTTAAGTCAAGGCCGTACTCTTCTTGTTCCGCATGTGACTATAGGCAGTAAGAAAGCGGTCACTTTTTTTTTCTGTGTACGTGCACAATTCGATTATTTCCTTTATATTTGTCGATAAACAATGAATTGTTAACATTTCTAATATGAAAGTTCTAAAGACCGCCCTGCTATTCCTGATGTGCGTATCTTTCTCCTTCTCTTGTAAGGAGGGAGTAAAGGAAGTAAGGGTGCTGAAACTGGCGCACGGATTGCCCCCCAGCCATTCCGTCCATTTGGGATTGCTCTATATGAACGAGTGTCTGAAAGAGTTGTCCGGAGGAAAGATGAGCATGGACATTTATTCTTCCGCTCAATTGGGGTCCGAAAATCAATGTATAGAGTTGCTTCAAATAGGGAGTCTCGATATCACGAAGGTTTCCTCCGCTGCGTTGGAAGGATTTGCCGATCCGTTTAAGGTATTTGGCATACCTTATCTATTCCGTTCCCGTAATCAGTTTTTTGAGGTATTGGATGGCTCGGTGGGTAAACAGATCTTGGGATCAACGGAACCTTATTGGTTTAGGGGACTCGCTTATTTTGACTCGGGGGCACGTAGCTTTTATACGGTAAACAAACAGATTCGTACTCCGGAGGATCTGAAAGGACTGAAGATCCGTGTGCAAAAGAGCCCGATAGCCGTGGAGATGATGAAGACATTCGGAGGTTCGGCTACTCCGGTGGATTGGGGTGAATTGTATACGGCCTTACAAAGTAATGTCGTGGATGGGGCCGAGAATAATACGCCTTCCGTGACGACGGCGTTCCATCATGAGGTCGTAAAGTTCTATTCGGTCAATGAGCATACGATGTGTCCGGATGTGATCATTATTAGCTTGGCTACTTGGCAGAAGCTGACGGAACAAGAACGTGATTGGCTGCGGCAGGCCGCTGATGCCGCAGCTATTTATCAACGGAAACTTTGGGCGGAGCAAGAGAAGCAATCGCTTGAGGAGATGGAAGCGCATGGCGTAGAGATTATTTACCCGGATAAGCAGCCGTTTATGGATGCCGCCGCCCCGATGATCGAGCGGTTTAAGAATGATCCGGTTTTTCATGATTTAATTGATCAAATACAGAATACCCATGAGAAAGATAATTGATAAAGGATTGGAGCTATCGTTGATTTTTTTGATGGCTTTCTTGGTCGTGGATGTGTTATGGCAGGTATTAAGCCGGTATATTCTGGTTTCCCCGAGTTCCGTGACGGATGAATTGGCCGGATATTTATTGATCTGGGTGGGATTGCTGGGGGCCGCTTATGTATCCGGTAAAAATGAGCATCTCGCGATCGATTTATTACTTCAACATATGCGTCCTTCCCGCAGGAAGTTCTTGCGATTGTTTATCTTCTTGATCGTATTTTTATTCGCTGTATTTGTTTTGATCGTAGGAGGGACTTGGTTGGTATACACTCGTTTTCATTTGGGAGTTACTTCGGCTTCCTTAGAGATTAATCTAGGATATGTGTATTTGGCATTGCCGCTAGGAGGATTGCTTACCGCTTATTATGCGATAGATAACACAATCGCCTTATTTCGTTCCTCTAATTCTTAAAAGAATGATGATATGGATATTATAGGTATACTCGTATTAGTGATAAGTTTCTTTTTCCTGCTGGTGGCCGGGGTTCCGGTAGCGTATAGCATTGGTGTGGCGGGTGTATTGACGATGCTCGTGAATATAGACTCGCTTCCCGCCTTTACGACTTATGCGATGCGTATGGCTTCGGGCTTGGACAGTTTCGCTCTGTTGGCGATCCCGTTTTTTATATTGGCGGGGAATATCATGAATAGCGGAGGCATCGCCTTGCGCTTGATCGATTTCGCTAAAGTTATGGTCGGACGGTTACCCGGAGGACTGGCGGTGGTCAATGTCGTGGCGAATATGTTATTCGGGGCGATCAGTGGCTCTGCTGCCGCCGCTGCCTCTGCTATCGGGAGTATCATGACGCCGGAGATGAAAAAGGCCGGTTACGATCCGAATTTCAGTGCCGCCGTAAATATCTCTTCCGCCACTACCGGCATGACGATACCTCCGAGTAATGTCTTGATCGTTTACTCCTTGGCGAGTGGCGGAGTCTCTGTATCCGCCTTGTTCATGGCTGGTTATCTACCGGGAATTCTTACGGGAGTGGCGATCATGATCGTAGCCGCTATGTTTGCCGCACGAAAGGGGTATCCGGTTGGCGTACGTGTTCCGTTCTCGGAGGCGACAAGGGTATTTTTCAGGGCGATCCCTAGTTTGATGCTATTGGTGATCGTGATCGGAGGAATCTTAGCGGGAATGTTTACGGCGACCGAGGCTTCGGCGATCGCTGTACTGTATGCGTTAATCCTCTCTTTTATCTATAAAGAACTTACTTGGGCTAAATTGCCGCAAGTGTTATTGCGATCGGCTAAGACTACGGCCATCGTCCTTCTTTTGGTGGCGACCTGTACAGGTTTGTCTTGGATCATGAGTTATGAGAATATTCCTCAGACGGTAAGTGACGCTTTGCTAAGCATAAGCGACAATCCGGTGGTCATCTTGATACTTATAAACGTGATCCTATTGATTGTCGGGATCTTTATGGACATGACGCCCGCTGTCTTGATCTTTACCCCGATCTTCCTGCCGATAGCAACGGGGCAATTGGGGATGGACCCGGTACATTTCGGGATCATGATGGTATTGAACCTTTGTGTGGGATTATGTACGCCACCGGTGGGTTCGGTATTGTTTATCGGATGTAGCGTGGCGGGGACAAAGATCGATCAGGTGATCCGTCCGTTGCTGCCGATGTTCGCGGCGATGGTTATTGTCTTGTTCTTGGTGGCCTTCTTGCCGGATTTAAGCCTATTGATTCCCCGGTTGTTCGGTTTGTGATGTTCCTCCATAGGGTCGAGGTAGCCTTGTGCTATGAATAGGGCAGTACTCTGTACGAAGTATTCCAGTACTTACGTGCTGAGTACCACGATACTTCGTACAGAGTACTGTAGTACTTTAGCCACAGTACTGCGGTACTTCGTACACAGTACTGTGCTAACTGTAAGACGCTGTCTTTTTAATGTCCTTTGAACAGGGATAAGGCGATACCCATCTCTAATCCCCGTAGCTCGGCCAGACCCCGTAAACGTCCGATGCAGGAGTAGCCCGGGTTGGTTTTCTTCTTTAGGTCGTCTATCATTTGATGTCCATGATCCGGTCGCATGGCGATGGAGCATTGGCGGCGTTGCTGCAATTCAAGGAAGGCTTTCATGACACCGTACATATCCACATCGCCCTCCAGATGGTTCGCCTCGAAGAAATTACCCTCCGAGTCTCGTTGCGTGCTGCGGAAATGAACGAAATCGATCCGATCCCCGTAACGTTCCATGATCCCGGCCAAGTCGTTATCACTTCTGACACCGAAAGAACCTGTGCATAGGCAAAGCCCGTTACTTGGATTCGGCACGGCCTCTATTAACTTCCGGAAATCATCTTCCGTGCTCAAGATACGGGGAAGCCCGAGAATGGAATAGGGGGGATCATCCGGATGGATAACGAGCTTGACACCGGCCTCGTCCGCCACGGGAGCTATTTCCCGTAAGAAATAGATCAGGTTCGAGCGAAGTCTCTCCGCGTCGATATCTTTATAACGGTCTAACGCTTCCCTAAACTGCTCGATCGTAAAAGTCTCTTCCGAGCCGGGTAGTCCGGCGATCATATTGCGAACCAACAGCAGGCGGTCTTCCTCGCTCATAGCGTCATAGCGTGCCTTGGCTTTCGCCTTGTCCGCCTCCGTATATTCGGCTTCCGCCTCTGGTCGTTTCAATATAAATAAGTCGAACGCCATAAAAGCCGCACGTTCAAAGCGCAAGGCTTTGGAACCATCCGGCATCGTATAAGCCAAATCGGTACGAGTCCAGTCCAATACCGGCATGAAGTTGTAAGTAACTACCCGGATATCGCAAGCTCCCAGATTACGGATGCTTTGTTTGTAGTTCTCTATATAGGTTTGAAAATCCCCGGTTTGCGTCTTAATATGCTCGTGTACGGGCACACTCTCAACCACACTCCACCGTAATCCGGCGGATTCGATCAAGGCTTTCCGCTTTTGAATCTCTTCCGTAGTCCAAACTTCCCCGTTCGGGATATGGTGCAACGCATTTACGATACCGGTGGCACCCGCCTGACGGATGTCCCAAAGGCTGACAGGATCATTCGGTCCGTACCAACGCCAAGTTTGCTCACATAGATACATAATGAATAATTTTTAAATTTATCAATGTGCCAATATGCCAATGCGGTTTGATGCATGGCAGGTTGGCACATTGGCACATTATTTAGATGGAGAAAGCGTCGAAACCTCCGTCTATGGGGATCACGGTACCGGTTACGAATGCGGAGGCGTCGCTCGCCAGCCATTGTAAAGTCCCGAGTAACTCCTCCGGTTTTCCTAAGCGGCGGAACGGCGTGTGCGCGACGATCGTGTTGCAACGATCGCTGGGCGATCCATCCGGATTGCTCATCAATGCCCGATTCTGCTCGGTAAGGAAGAATCCCGGTGCCATGGCGTTCACTCGCAGGCCCTCTCCGAATTTAATCGCCAGCTCCCCGGCCATGTATTGCGTGAAATTGTTGATAGCGGCTTTTGCGCATCCATAGCCAACCACACGAGTCAATGGGCGTAGGGACGATTCGGACGAGATGTTAATAATGCTTCCTTTCCCTTGTCCCACCATGACCTCGGCGAAGACCATTGTCGGCAGTACGGTTCCGAATAAGTTCAGGTCTACGACTGTCCGGAAAGCATCGATATCCAGATCAAAGATCGTCTTGTCGGGAGGAATCGTCGCTCCGGCTTGGTTGCCACCCGCCAAATTGACTAAAACATCAATCTTCCCATATGCTTTCAATATCTCTTGTTTGTTTTGCTCCAGCAAGGCTTTATCCAGTACGTTTGAAACCAAGAATAAGGCCTCGCCCCCTTCCGCTTTAATCTCATCGACCAAGGCAGATCCTTTTTGCTCGTTTCGTCCGAGGATTACGACATACGCACCTTCTTTCGCCAAGTGCTTGGCCATGCAGGCTCCTAATATACCATAGCCTCCGGTCAACAAAATCACTTTCTCTTTTACGCTAAATAAGGAGTTCATCAGATATAATTATTGTAGTATTGTATATTTTCCTTTACCAAGATATCGATCGGCATATAATTGACAGGCTCAATTTTCTCCTTAAGGATCAAATGCCTGAAGAGTGCCTTGATACAATGATATCCTTGTACCTCGGGTCGCTGGGCGATCAAATGCGTGATCAAGCCGTTTTTCAGATAACGGACGTTCGGTTCTATCACATCGTAGCCAAGAAGCTTGAAAGGATAGGCCGGCCGTTCGCTACTTAAATAATCTCCAAGGAAATGGGCCCTCGAATTAAAGATGATACCGATTCTTACTTGAGGATATTTCTCGAAGAAAGTATTTAGTAGCCTCTTATTCTCTTCCTTGTCATCCGCATGCACATGCAGCAAATGAATCTTTCCCTTGAATGGGGTGTTGGCGAGATAATCCCGGAATCCTTCCTCTCGTTTCTGCACTTGTGTGGAACATGAATCCCCTTTACGGGTGAAACGGAAAATCACAAGATCGTTCTCTTGACGGATTTGCTCGAATAAAAGACGTCCCGCTATATACCCCGAATCATATGAATGCGTTCCGTAGTAAGAGATGCAATTCGTGTGGTCGATAAAAGAGTCGATCAATATATAAGGAATGCCTTTCTGGTCTAACCGCTGGCCCAAGGTCAAAACACTTTGCTTGAATAATGTAGCGATGATAACCCCCTGGCAATCCGCTGCCTCTATCTTCGGGATTAATTCGTCGAAACTGTTACTGTCGTATTGGTCAAAATAGATTTGCTCTACATCGATATTATAGCTAAACAATTCCCGTTCCGCTTTCTCGATCCCTTGGCTTAGTTTCGCCCAGTATTCCCCTTCGTGGAAAGAAGGAATCAAAGCGATGAAATGATATTTTTTCTTCAACGCTAAAGAACGGGCTATCAGGTTTGGTTGATAGTCAATTTCTTTTAAGACTTTCTCTACCCTTTTCCGTGCCTCCTCCGATACCTTTCCCCGCTCATGCAAAATGCGGTCTACCGTACCGGTCGATACACCGGATAATTCGGCGATATCTTTTATCCTGTAATTTTTATTCATGGTATAGATAATTTCCGGAAAACGTAGCCATACATCATATAGATAAGAGGAACAGCGACGAAAATTCCGATACCGAACAAAATACATCCTAATATCATGATTCCGATCATTACCAGTGCCAGTATGAACAGAGGCAATACTTGTCCTCTCGTAATCTCCCAGCTTTTATGCAAGGACTCGATAATCCCGGCGTTTTCCTCGATAATAAAGGCTTGGAAGAACTGAAGGCGCAAAGCCAGATAAATACCGGGGATGATAAAAAATAAGAAACCCGCCAATACGACAAATCCTGTGATGAGACTCGCTAGAAAGTAGGTGATGATATTTTTTGTCTGTTGTCCATATGCGGAAAATTGAGGTTCTTCCCCATCCAATGCCTGAAATATATTTTTCATATATCCCAAGGAGAAAATAATGGAGAATAACGCACTGATCACGTTTACGATGATTTTGCCGATCATAGAACTTTGCATAGGCATGGCAAACCCGGCTAGCGTGAAAGACAAGATACAATATCCGATTAGTAATCCGGCTAATATCCATAGCTGCGACTTCGTTCCCTTCCATGCGGTACTGAATACTTCTGATATTATAAATTTAGGTTCCATAGTATATATTATTTGTTTATTGTGCGTGGACACAAATGTAAAATATATTGTTGAAAAAAACAATTATATTTTCGTTTGAAACCAAAAGATATGTATTTCAATAGGTACTTCCTTCTAAGTGCTATTAATTTAGGTGAAAAAGATAAGTAGGAGACAGAAAATCGTGTAAAAAGTTTCTACATTTGTAGGATGAAACAGCGAGTAAAGGCCCTATTGTGTGAATAGATGTAAAAGATCTCCACTTGGGTTAGAAAGAGAAGGTAACTGAAAAACAGCCTTGAATATATAATTATATACAAATATGGATAAACGAATGCTGAAAATTACGATTACTCAGTTAAGGCAGATCGCATTGTTTGCGGTTGGTATGTCTTTATTAACTGCCTGTGGAAACAGTCAGAGTGGTATGAAATTAGGGGATGCTGAGTTCGCTGTGATGGCGGTCAATTCAACGACTAGCGACCAAACAACATCCTATCCGGCTACCATCAAAGGTACGCAGGATATCGAAGTCCGTCCTCAAGTTTCTGGATTTATTGTGAAATTATGTGTGGATGAGGGAGCTACGGTCCGTAAAGGGCAAGCGTTGTTCCAAATTGATCCTACGCAGTACGCTGCTGCGGTAGGTCAGGCTAAGGCTGCGGTCGAGATGGCTAAGGCAAACGTAAGTACTTTAACATTGACCGAGAAGAATAAGAAAACTTTGTTTGATCAGAAAATCATCAGTGATTTCGAATATCAAACTGCCGTGAACCAGCTGATGGCGGCAAAAGCGAGCTTGGCGCAGGCAGAGGCTCAATTGGTGAGCGCTAACCAGAACTTGTCTTTCTGTACGGTTACGAGTCCCTCGAACGGTGTTGTCGGTACATTCCCGTATCGTGTAGGTAGCTTGGTAAGCGCTTCGATCGCTCAACCGTTGACTACCGTATCTGAGATCGGTGATATGTATGTGTATTTCTCTATGACGGAAAAGGAGTTATTGGCATTGACGAAAGCTGGTGGTACATTGAAAGAGCAATTAGAGAAGATGCCGGCCGTGAGATTGCAATTGGCGGATGGTTCTATTTACCAGAATGAGGGTAAAATTGATGCTGTAAGTGGTGTTATTGATCAATCTACAGGTTCTGTAAGTATGCGTGCTATATTCTCTAATGCGGAAAATATCTTGCGAAGCGGTGGTACTGGCAATATCATCTTCCCGTATACGATGAATGATATCATTACGATCCCTCAATCGGCTACAGTGGAGATCCAAGATAAGAAGTTCGTGTTTGTATTGCAGCCTGATAATACCGTGAAGAATACCGAGATCAAGGTTTCCAATTTGAATGATGGCAAAAATTATTTAGTGACGGGAGGCTTGAAGTCCGGTGATAAGATTGTCGTGGAAGGTGTACAGATCTTGAAAGACGGCCAGGAGATCCAGCCGATTACTCGTGAGCAGCAAAAGGCAAAATTCGAGCAGGCCTTGAAAGACCAGCATGACGGTAATTTGCAGACTGCTTTTAATTAAATAGGTATATAGAATAAGACAAATATTCGCTTTTGTCGAGTAAAAACGAAAGATATGAAATTAGATAGATTTATAAACCGCCCGGTGCTCTCCACGGTGATTTCCATCTTGATTGTCATCTTGGGTTTCCTAGGCTTGATTTCCTTGCCGGTTACCCAATATCCGGATATCGCCCCTCCAACCGTTTCGGTAAGGGCAACTTATACGGGTGCCAATGCGCAAACAGTATTAAATAGTGTGATTGCGCCTTTGGAAGACCAGATCAATGGTGTTGAGAACATGATGTATATGAGTTCCAATGCCTCTAATAATGGTTCTGCGGATATCTCCATTTATTTTAAGCAAGGAACAGACCCGGATATGGCGGCTGTCAATGTGCAGAACCGTGTATCTATGGCACAAGGTTTGTTGCCTGCCGAGGTAACGCAGATTGGTGTGACGACTCAGAAACGTCAGAACTCTATGTTGTTGGTTTTCTCCGTATACGCAGACGATGATCGTTATGACTCAGAGTTTCTTGAGAATTATGCGAAGATTAACTTGATCCCGGAAGTTCAGCGTGTGCCGGGTGTCGGTGATGCCAACGTGTTGGGTACGGACTACTCCATGCGTATTTGGTTGAAGCCGGATGTGATGGCCCAATATAAATTAAGTCCGAGCGACGTAACCGTAGCCTTGTCTGAGCAGAACGTAGAGGCCGCTCCGGGTTCGTTCGGCGAACAAGGAAATCAGTCTTTCCAATATACGATTCGCTATAAAGGACGTTTGCAAGAGGCGAATGAGTTTGAGCAGATCGTTGTAAAGGCTTTGCCGGATGGTGAGGTCTTGCGTTTGAAAGATATCGCTGATATTGAGTTGGGGCGTTTGACTTACAACTTTATCAACCGTGTAAATGGTCACGATGCCGTTACTTGTATTGTTTACCAGATGCCGGGAACCAACGCTACGGAGACGATTAGTAACATTGAGACCTTGTTGGAAGAAACCCAATTGACAATGCCTCCCGGAATGAAGGTGAATGTTTCCATGAATGCCAATGACTTCTTGTTCGCTTCTATCCATGAGGTAATCAAGACTTTGTTGGAGGCGTTCGTATTGGTGTTTATCGTGGTATATGTGTTCTTGCAGGATTTGCGTTCTACGTTGATTCCGGCTATCGCTATCCCGGTTGCTCTGATCGGTACTTTCTTTATGTTGTCTTTGATCGGATTTAGTATCAACTTGTTGACTCTTTGTGCTATGGTGCTTGCCATTGCGATTGTGGTCGATGATGCGATCGTTGTCGTCGAGGGTGTCCACGCCAAGTTAGACCAAGGATATAAGTCGGCGAAACTCGCTTCCATCGATGCCATGAGCGAGTTGGGTGGCGCTATCATCTCCATTACGTTGGTCATGATGTCCGTATTTATCCCCGTAAGTTTCATGGGAGGTACAGCCGGTACGTTCTACCGCCAGTTCGGTTTGACAATGGCGATCGCTATCGGTTTGTCTGCGTTGAACGCCTTGACATTGAGTCCCGCTTTGTGTGCGATCTTCTTGAAGCCGCATGATAAAGGACATGGCGAGAAGAAATCTACATTCGTCTCCCGTTTCCATACCTCATTCAATGCGGCTTACGATTCTTTGTTGGCTAAGTATAAGAAGCAGGTCGTGTTCTTTATCCAGAAGAAATGGCTTTCTTTCGGTATTGTCGCCGGTTGTATCGCCGTATTGGTATTCTTGATGCAGGTTACGCCTACTGGAATGGTGCCGAACGAGGATACGGGTACGATCATGGGTGCCGTTACATTGCCACCGGGAACTTCTCAGGAACGTACCTATGAGGTGATGAATAAGGTAGATAGTTTGATTGCGGCGGATCCGGCGGTAGAGTCGCGTACGGCGGTTGTTGGTTTCAGCTTTATCGGTGGTCAGGGACCTTCTTACGGTTCATTCATTATCAAGTTGAAAGATTGGGAGGAACGTTCCATGATGCAAAACTCCGATATTATATATAGTAGCTTGTTTATGCGTGCTCAAAAGATTGTGAAAGACGCTCAGGTATTGTTCTTTACGCCGCCTATGATTCCGGGTTACTCCGCATCTAGTGATATTGAGTTGAATATGCAGGATAAGACGGGTGGTAACTTGGATCGTTTCTTTGATATCTCCAAGGAATACATGGCCGCTCTGACGGCACGTCCGGAGATCAAGTCTGCTCAATCTACGTTTAACCCGAACTTCCCGCAATATGAGATCGATATCGATGCTGCCGCTTGTAAGAAAGCCGGTATCAGTCCAAAGGATATCTTGTCTACCTTGCAGGGATATTATGGTGGTTTGTATGCTTCTAACTTCAACCGTTTCGGTAAGATGTACCGTGTAATGGTGCAAGCGGATCCCGATTTGCGTAAGAATATGGAGTCCATGAAGAACATCAAGGTAAAGAGCGGTAACGATATGGCCCCGATCTCCCAATTTATTACGATGAAGAAGGTATACGGTCCGGATATTATCAGCCGTTTTAATATGTATACCGCTATCAAGGTCATGGTTGCTCCGGCAGATGGTTATACCAGTGGACAGGCGTTGAAGGCGATCGATGAGGTGGCAAAAACAACGCTTCCAGCAGGTTTCGACTATGAGCTGGGTGGTATGGCACGTGAGGAGGCAAGTACGAGTGGCAGTACGACGGCCTTGATCTTCTTGTTGTGTTTCGTATTCGTTTACCTATTGTTGAGTGCCCAGTATGAAAGTTATATTCTTCCTTTGTCCGTATTGCTCTCCGTGCCGTTCGGTTTGATGGGTAGTTTCTTGTTCGTTCAAGGTTGGGCTGCATTAGGAAATATCCCTGCGTTGAAGATGATCGTGGGAACCATGTCTAACAATATCTATATGCAGATCGCCTTGATCATGTTGGTAGGTTTGTTGGCAAAGAATGCCATCTTGATCGTAGAGTTCGCTTTGGAACGCCGTCGTATGGGCATGAGCATCACATGGGCTGCCGTATTAGGTGCTGCCGCCCGTTTGCGTCCGATCTTGATGACCTCATTGGCGATGGTTGTCGGATTGTTGCCTATGATGTTCGCATTCGGAGTGGGAGCACATGGTAACCGTACATTGGGTACGGCGGCTATCGGTGGTATGTTCATCGGTATGATCTTCCAGATCTTTATCGTTCCGGTTTTGTTCGTAGTGTTCCAGTACTTACAGGAGAAATTCAAGCCGATCGAATGGGAAGATTTGGATAACAGCGATATGAGTACGGAAATAGAACAGTACGCTAAAATAAAATAAGAGATGACAATGAAGAAACAAATTATATATATGGTATGTGCGACTGCTTTGTTAAGCAGTTGCCATATCTATAAGGCATACGAGCGTCCGGATTCCATTGATGCGACGGGAATTTATCGTGATCCGGTTTCCGAGACGGATACATTAGCTTCTGCGGATACGACTAATATGGGAAACCTGCCTTGGAAGGAAGTTTTCCGTGATCTGAAGTTACAGGCGTTAATTGAGGAGGGATTAGCTAATAACGTAGATATGCAGGCAGCCGTTCTTCGGGTAGAGGAAGCGAAAGTGTTGTTGACTTCCGCACGTCTGTCTTTCCTGCCTTCTATAAACCTTGCTCCCCAAGGTACGATTACGAAGATGGAAAGCAGTGAGTATGTAAAAGCTTACACGGTTCCTGCGGTCGCTAGTTGGGAGGTGGACCTGTTCGGAAAGCTTTTGAATGCGAGCCGTGGCCAAAATGCCTCTTATTTACAGAGCCAATATTCAAGACAGGCCGTGCGCTCTCAATTGATCGGTGGTATAGCGAATACATATTATACCTTGTTGATGCTTGACCGGCAGGTGGAAATTACCGCTAAGACGGTTGATATCTATAAAGAGAATGTCCGTGTCATGGAGGCTATGAAGATAGCGGGTATGGCTACCGAGGCTGCAGTGACACAAATGCGTGCCGCTTACCATCAGGTTTCCGCCTCGTTGATCGGGTTGGAGAGCCAGGTGCGTAGCGTGGAAAACTCATTGTCCGTGTTATTGGCTAAGGCCCCTCAACAGATTGATCGGGGTACTTTGGAGGAACAAGTAATGCCGGAGGATATCATGGTGGGTGTGCCTTTACAATTGTTGGAGAATCGTCCGGACGTAAAGATTGCGGAGATGACACTTGCCAATGCCTATTATACGACGAACAAAGCCCGTGCTGCTTTTTATCCGGGATTGAATATCACGGCTACGGCAGGTTGGACGAATGGTTCAGGCATACAGGTTGCTAATCCGGGTCAGTTCATGTTTCAAGCTTTGGCTTCGTTGGCTCAGCCGATCTTCAATAATGGTAAGTTGGTCGCTAACTTGAAGGTATCGAAGGCAGAAGAGAAGATCGCTCAGATGAATTATCAGCAAACGATTCTGGAAGCCGGTAAGGAGGTGAGTGATGCTTTACATGAGTATGATGCCATGAGCAAGAAGCTTGTTCAAGATAGAGCGCAGATCGAGCAGCTAGAGAAAGCGGTAGCTTATACCAGTGCCTTGTTCCAGTCGGCTCAATCTACTTATTTGGAAATCCTTTCTGCCCAGCAGAGCCTCTTGAGTGCTCAGTTGACGGAGGTGGCCGACAATGTGCAACGTATGCAAGCGGTTGTCAGTTTATACAGTGCCATCGGTGGTGGTAGAGAATAATAACCTTTAAATGTAGTAAAGTTATGATTAGTCCATTAGCATATGTAGATTCAAGCGCAAAGATCGGGAAGAACGTTACGATTCATCCTTTTGCGTACATTGATAAGAACGTGGAGATCGGGGATGATTGCGAGATCATGCCTCATGCCAGCTTGATGAGCGGTACACGCATGGGAAACCGCAACCGTGTATTTAACGGGGCTGTTATCGCCGCTGAGCCTCAGGATTTCCTTTATAAGAGAGGTGATACGATCACCGTGATCGGAGATGACAACGTGATCCGTGAGAATGTGGTGATTAACCGTTCCTCGACAGCGGAAGGACGTACTAGTATCGGAAATGGCAATTTCTTGCATGAGGGGGTACATGTTTCTCATGATACGCAGATTGGAAACCATAGTGTATTTGGCTATGGTAGTAAGATTTCCGGAAATTGTATCTTGGAAGATTATGTGATCTTCGGGGGTAATGTATTGATGAGCCAAGGATCCCGGGTTGGGGCTTGGGCGATGATTCAAACTGGTTGTCGTTTCCGTAAGGATATACCTCCTTTTATCGTAGCGGCTCAAGAACCTACCACGTATTATGGCGTAAATTCTTTCATCATGTCTCATGAGGGATTCAGTGAAAAAGTTATCAAGCATATCGGTCATGCGTACCGGATCATTTTCCAAGGAAATAGTAGTCTTACAGATGCCTTGTTAATGATCAAGGATCAGGTTCCGATGAGTAAGGAGATCCAACATATTATCGATTTTGTTGGTGAGTCTAAATTAGGTATTATCAAATAAATACCAATAACAAACAATAAGTAAAAGCCGAAGGAAATCATTTCCTCCGGCTTTTTTTGTAATGGAAGGAGTATCTTACATTTGCTGAGATTTAAATTTAAGTAAATGTGATGAGTATGAGAAAGAACGATTTAGTATCGGGTATGTGGACGTACATAACCGAGTTATGTGAGAGGGGACATCATTCTACGGCGAAGAGTTATCAAGATGCCTTGAATTCATTCAAGCGGTTTAGTGGTCGGGAGGAAATCCCTTATACCTATATTAATAAGGAGAACCTTTTATTTTATCAAAATTACCTAGAGAAGAGAGGGTGCGCCCGAAATACGGTGTCTACTTATATGCGTCGGCTCCGTTGTATGTATAATAGAGCGGTGGATGCCGGAGAAGCTCCCTACATCCCTCATTTGTTCAAGGGAGTATTTACGGGAGTGGAGAGCAAACGTAAGAAGGCCTTGAGTTTAGAGAAGTTACATGTGCTAATGATGACTCCGGTAGAAGATATCAAGATGAGGAAGACACAAGGAGTTTTGTGCTTGATGTTCCTGTTTTGTGGGATGGCGTTCGTGGATCTTGCCCATCTGAAAAAAGAAAATATCAAGAATGGTCTTTTGGCGTATTACCGGCAGAAGACAGGTGCTTCTATACAGGTGGAGATCCCAGTCGAGGCTTTGTCTCTATTAGAGTCATTGGCAGAAGATATCACTTCCGGTTCACCTTTTTTGCTTCCTTTTTTGAGTGGAACGAAGAGTGGCGAGGCGGCTTATCGTGAGTATACCTCAGCCTTGTCCCGTTTCAACCGGAACTTGAAGTCACTAGCGAAAATCTTAGGCATAACTTGTCCGGTCACTTCGTACTCTATCCGTCATTCCTTCGCCACGACCTTGAAAGAGCAGGATGTATCGATTGAGATGATTAGCGAATTGCTGGGACATAAATCAATTAAGACCACACAAATCTACCTGAAAAGTTTCTCACTTGAAAAGATCTCAGCGGTGAACAAGGCTTGTTTTGAGAGACTGTATAATTATGTACCAAAAGTAGGGTAGGAGTGTGCGCTACTTGGGAAGTAGCCTAATTTCTCATCACGAAAGGGGTCATGGGTTCAAGTATTGAACCTTCCTTTTGACAATAGTCAACGAGATGCGTACGAATGTCTCAAAACCGGTCTTGGATTCGGTACCTCCAAAGGGTATCGACGCCGTAGGCGTTGGGGGAACGATCCCGACAATACCTTCCCAAGGTGGTAAACCGGAGCGTAAACGTTGGTACATCGCCATCGTCAACAATAAATCGGAGAAACTTTGTGTCGACAGATTGGAGAAACGTGTGGCGAGTCAGCCGGAAGGGGAGAAGGATTATGAGGTCTATGTCGCTTCCCAAAAGGAGATGACTCTCACTGCTGCAGGCAAGCGGAAGTGGGTGGAACGAATCCTGTTTCGCTCCATAGTTTTCATCCGCTGTACCGATACCTTACGTAAAAAGGAGATCGTACGTCTTCCATACATCAAACGTTTCATGGTGAATATCGCCGGGGAGAGACGAGGCGGCATACGTCCCGTGGCCTTCATCCCGGACGATCAGATGGTCAAGCTTCGCCGGATGGTGAACGACTCGGACGAGCCTGTCACGATCGATCCCCGTCCCATTCCTCTAGGCTCTAAGGTGCGGATCAATGGTGGAAACCTGCGTGGTTTGGAGGGGAACGTGTTGGAAGCTCCGGATGGTGGGACTAGTTTCGTGATTCGCATAGACTTGCTTGGCTGCGCCAAGGTCAATATTTCCCGGGATCTGTTGGACATACTACCTTGAATATATATGAGAACATCTTATAAGAAAGAGGAGGAGCGATCCGGTGTACGTCTGATCGCTCTGCTGGAAAATCAATTACAAGATATTTTGAGTCGTGAGGCGGATAACCACACGTTCATCCATCTTTATTGCACGGGTCCGTATTGGGTGGCGTTCGAGAGATCCGCTTACTTGTTGCAACGTGTATCTCCCCGTGCGATGGTGACCCCGATGCGCCTCACCACCTATCCGTTCCCTATCGTGATGGTCGCATGGACGGACAAGGAATTGCGGGCTTACAGCCGGACACATCTTTTCCTTCAGGAAGGTGATGATTATGGCCGACTATCCGCCCCGTCCTATTCGCTTGATGGTTATCGGAAGTGGCATACGGAAGAAGTGGGAGATTTTCCTGTGCCGCAAACAAGTTTTCTGTTGAAGAATTAAGAAAATGCAAATAATATTGTTTTTATTGTTCGGTTTCTTTCTATCCATACTGTTCGGTATGGTTATCATTCCGAGGATCTTGGTGATCTCGCATAAGAAACGCCTGTATGATATCCCGGACATCCGGAAGGTGCATACGACCCCTGTTCCCCGTCTGGGCGGGTTATCCTTTTTCCCGGTGATCCTGATGTCGATGTTCTTGGTGATAGGCTTTCGGCTTTATACAGGGTCGGAAGATTTGTCAGGCCTGTCGTTTAATGTGCTTTATGAGTATCTTTTCTTGTTCGTGGGCATGACCTTGCTTTATTTAATGGGAGTTTGCGATGATTTGGTGGGTGTCGGTTACCGCTATAAGTTCGCCGTGCAGATCGTTGCGGCTTTGTTATTGATATTGTCCGGCAATTGGTTTGATTCGCTGGGCGGTTTGTTTGGTATTTACTCCGTGCCGTTTTGGATAGGTATCCCGTTTACGATCTTTATTGTGGTATATGTTACGAACGCTATCAATTTGATAGACGGTATTGACGGCTTGGCCTCGGGCTTGTGCTGCATTTCTTTGTCGGTCTTGAGTGTCGCATTCTTTGCTTGCCGGCAACCTGTTTATGCTTTACTGGCGGTTTGTACGCTGGGTGTCTTGATGCCCTTCTGGTGTTATAACGTGTTCGGCAATGCGAATCGTGGTCATAAGCTATTCATGGGAGACGCAGGTAGTCTAACGTTGGGTTACGTGATCAGTTTTTTGATCATCCACATGAGCGTTTCGAACGAGGTCTCTTTATCGATGTCGAATCCTTATATGGTGGTTGCTTTCTCCACGGTGGTCGTTCCTTTGTTGGACGTGATCCGTGTGGTGTTTCATCGTTTGCGTGAGCGTAAAAATCCGTTTTTACCGGATAAGAATCATTTTCATCATAAGCTATTGCGCACCGGCATGCGTGTGCGGATGGTGATGGTTTGCATCATTTCGGTCTCCGCTTTTTTCATTGTACTTAACGGCTTGTTAGCTTGGAGTGTCAATATCACCTATTTGTTTCTCTTGAATCTTTTTTGTTGGAGTATCTTGCATATGGGTTTGAATGGTCTGATCAAGCGAAATAAGGAACAATAAAAAAGTAGCCCGAATATCCTGTTACAGATACTCGGGCGATTTTCAACGGATCTAAGTCCCGAAATGTTAAAAGAGTAGATCTACCTTGTGATCCGTTAGATCTCCTCGGGACTCTCAGAGTCGGAGCCTCCTCCCGAGGAAGGCTTTTTCTTTGCGGCTTCCAAATCGACCGTGGTTTCTCCCGCACGTTCAGCCTTGTAAGTGGCTTGTTGTGCGGCACGGCTGCTCACGGGGTTGAATGTGGCCCGGGAACGCAGGTTCTCGAAATCCTCGCCCGGAGTGAAGAGGATGTTTACGTCGGTGATGTTGTCGGAGGTGAACTTCTTGATGTTTTCCGCCCCCTCGCTTTTTAGGGAGAGGCTGAAGATCCCCAGTTCACCGAATTTGATCTTGTTTCCATTGAGTAATTGCTCCACGAGGCATTCGCAGGTGTCCGACACTACGCCTTTGACCGTACCCCGGGAGAATACCCCGTTATGGTCGGCTATGTGTTTGACGAATTGGCTGAACTCGATCACCTCGTTCACTTGGGCCTTGGCATAAGCCTTCTCGGGCATCTCTGGCTTGATGGGATTTCCCATCATGTAAACACTGTAATTAATCATACGATAAATGGTTTTAAAGAGTTAAACATGAATGATTTTCGTCAACCCTTATCGTTGGTTGACAATGCGAATATAGTATCGGGGATGAGGCGAATGCAAATCGATTGATAACGGTTTACTGGTGGTGGACAAACCATTCATAAATTGAGGATCTGATCGACTGAGTATGGGAGAAAGACTGACAACCTAACTCCACCCAAGCCGTCCAAAACTTCAATGGAGCGGATTTCCACCGGGATACCACCCGGGAGGAGGCATTGGGCAGGCTGGAACTCTTATCGGAGGCCAAGCGTCTGTCCGCCTATACAAATAATGTAGGGGAGTTGATGGTATACTTGACCCGGCTGTCCGGATGTGCTACGGGCCTTTTGCGCAAGATGCTTCCCTAGCCTTATCACAAGGCGATAGCGGATTTGCGTGAGAATCAAGATCCGTCGATCATCTATAACATATTCGGGGGAGTCCATCAACATGCCCCAATGCGACGAGGGCTAAGCAAAAAAAGTATCTTAGGTAACTTGTGCCACGCACCTAGGATACTTTGCCGATGCACCTAAGATACTTGGGGGATGAACGTAAGATACATTAGCGTTGATAGAAGAATTTCTTTCTAGGTTGGCTTCTGGGACAAGTTCGGAACTGAAAGATATCGTGATTTCCGATAAGGTCAAGGAATTGGTTGGTATCCTGTATCTTCAACAGGCGATGAGGATTGGAAAAAGGACAAAACTGATTATTTAACTGAAAAATACAAAAGGCCATGAAGTTATTCTTGGATACAAATATCGTATTAGATTTACTGGAGAAGAGAGAACCGTTTGTGAAAGAGGCAATGATCTTGTTTCAACTTCAATTAAACGGGTTAGTTGAGTTATTTGTATCAGATTTGACTTTTGTGAATATTGCTTATATAACAAGAAAGACATATCGAGAAGTTGGCTGTCTGTAATAAGGTTTGTTCTGTTCGTCGGATGTCTTTATCCATCCCTCGCATTTTGAATCATTCGGTATAGCTATTTTAGAAGCGATGTCTTATGGATTGCCTGTCATCACGACAATGATAGGGGGAATTCCTGATTTTTTTGAAGATATGAAAAGTGGAATAGCTGTAACCCCTGGAAATGTGGATGAAATATATAATGCGATCCTTTTGTTCGTGAACAATCGTTTCCTTATATCTCAGTTTGGAAATCATGGAAGAGAAATAGCCAAACGATTCACACCTGCACATGTGGAGCAATATTTGCAAGAAATTTATAATAATTGCAATTGTAAGCAGTTAAAAAATGGCTATTAATAGAAAGGAATATCTTCGCAGCCAACCAATTTATAGAATCATGTATAGCAGTGAAGATCTTGAAAGGTTTTATTTTCAGTACCAGACGGAGGATTTGCTTTATGGAGAATCCCTCCAATCGTTTTGTGTTAAAAACAAAGTTCCTTATAACATTTTTCAGAAATGGTTCAAGGATACTCGGAAAAAAGCAGTTGTAGTTCAGATTGATGGTGCTCCAGCGATTAGCCATTCGGAAAAAACAAAGAATAGTGATCAATCTCAGCCGGTATCAAAAAGCTGTAATGATGCTCCTGTTCGTATATGGATTGACATCCGTGTCAGCAATGGCCTACATTTATCCCAAAAGAATTTAAGCTACCAGGATTTAGTTCGTATGGTAGAGAAATTGGAGGGTTTATGTTGAGTGTTACCTCAAGAGATAAAAGATCCATCCAAAAAAGAACGTAATTTATCCAATCATCCTGATGGGTATAAAACGATGGGAGTATCCGGAGAAGCGATAGAGCATCCTTCTGATTTGACAAAGGTTTCCGGTCGTATTTAAAAAACACATTACGTAACTGGCTTAGGAAAGGTAAAAAATGTCTGGATGAGCTGGTTTGTGTATTGAAGTAAGTCTATAGCCTTGGAAAAGGATTCGATTGTGAACAGCGATGAGACCAGGTGCAAGGTGCGTAAATACGACCACTATAAGAAGTGTATCTGGGTGCTGGTCAACAAGGCTCAGAAAACAGCTATTTTCTTCTATGAGAATGGCTCTTGCGGTCGTGATGTGCTTACAGACTTTTTGGGTAATTCAGAATTGAAGAGTATCATGTCTGACGGATACAATGCTTATATATTTATCGATGATGAGTTAAAATCTGCCCAGTTTAAAGATACTGTACATCAAGTTTGTATGTCTTATGCAAAAAACAAATTCGTTAAGGCTTTCAATCAAGGTTCTGAACCGGTCTCCGAGCGCTTTTCGGATATTTTAAAGGATTTCTTTATTAAAGAGCGTAAATGTGATGAGGCCGGATTCACTTCATTATGGCAGTGATGCCGGCGCAGAGATGGCTGCAACATATCACAGTGTGATAGGAACAGTAAAGCTTCATGTCAGTTCTATCTGGAACTTCATCGGAAAAAAAAAAAAAAAAATCTTTAACGGGTGCAGGGATTATGTTAACATGGTTCCTGACAAAATCACATTGGCTACCAGCCAATGTTAAATTCAAAACTAATTAACAAAACTCACTTTAGGGCACTGAAAAGTGCCCTTTTAAAGGGATATGTCCTAAATTGAGTGCTTACATACAAAGATAAGCATTCGAAGACTAAACTATTAACCTGAAACAGGGTATGTATCTTTGAGAGTGAAATATAGCGATTACATACTGAACAATCAAAAACTTAGTTTTCATTTGCTGCTATGTTTGCCTTTCGTTATCTTTACTGACAATAAATAGCAAGTTTTCAAGTAATATGGGAGAAAAAAGCATATATATCCATTCCTTTTCTGTAGATAATATGTGGAACAGGGTGAAGTTGGTTTGGAATGACATCCGTCCGAATGTGAACATCATAGTAGGCATCAATGGTAGCGGGAAAACAACTTTGCTGAACTGTATCAATGATTATTACAATTCCAAAAAGTCCCTTTACAAATGTAACGGTACTCCTTTGGGGATACCTGTTCAATTCATCCGTTCCTTCGATGTCCCTCTGGCGAATCGGAAAAAGAAAGATTCTCCACTCTATCAAGAACTTGAAAAATCGTATTTCAGTCTTCCAATAATAAGCTCAATTTTTTTAATTACCGGATGAGGGCTATCAATTATCCGGAAGAGAGGGAACGAGTAGAATGTCGGATTAACAGACTGTTCCAAGTGGTAAATGAGATATTTAAAGAAACCGGGAAATCCCTTGAGATAGATAAGGACACTAATGGACTGGTATTTGCAATGGATAAAGGAACTGTGAAAATCGAATTGTCCCAACTCTCTTCTGGTGAGAAACAATTGCTGTTACTGTTGTTGACCGTCTTTTTTCAAGATGAAAAGCCTTGTGTACTGTTACTTGACGAACCTGAAATCTCGTTGCACATCACTTGGTAGGATTGTCTGATAGAAAAACTACGGGAACTGAATCCTAATTGTCAGATCATCGTAACAACGCACTCTCAACCTTTGATTTTACCATTTTCTTGTCCATGTATTCCTCTGTCGTCTATTTGCCTTTCCTTTATTTACTGAATACGAAGCGGTTAAAGCGATGCGGTTTGAATCGTACAGATTTTCATACAGCGCTTTCTGAACATTTTGAAGTGAATGATGAAAAGGATAATGGAAAAGCGGCTGTCTGTCGTATTCAACAAAGATTGAACGCCTTGGTCGATCAGCTTCCTGCTCATTTCATGAATATTGATGCGGAAAAGGTCAGATATGAGGCGATGGGAGTAAAAGAAGATGTGGCCTATTTGTTTGTAAGAGGACATTGTCTTTATGATTATTTGCTTGTATTGGGTAACCACCTTTGCTTAGGAACTAACATAGACTTTGAATCACAGATTTTTAAACGTAGTTTATCGAGTTATTATGTCGAAATGAAAAAAATAGCGGTCGATATGAATAACTTGATACAATAGTCTTGGCCTCCTTTTACGCCATAGTTTTGATTATACACACAAGGAGGAATATCGTTCTTTGGTTGCACTGACAATCAAAGGTGAAAGAAACGAATTATAAAGATTCGCATTTACAGCAGTCTGCAGAGCGGGGCATAGAGAGGCGCAGGCCACGCAGATCGGGATGTTTTTCTATGTAGGTGTGGTACAATGTATGAGCCACTAATCTCATTTATTCGCACGAATAAGTTCAAAACGGTTATTTATCAAGCATCATATAAATGAATAAAGTTTCATTGAATGGGGTGGAAGTGTATCCTTTTACTTCGCATGAGGAATTGTTGGCTTTTGTGAGTCGGCACAAGAGGATATTGGTGGCTATCAATGCGGAAAAGATTTTGCATGCTACGGATCAGACCCGTTCTATCATCAACCGGAATATAGGTTATTGCGATGGCTTCGGGGCGGTCATGGCGTTGAAGAAGAAAGGGTATAAGGAAGTGATCAAGATCCCGGGATGCGAGTTGTGGTTACGTATCATCCATATGACCTATCAACAAGGAAAGAGTTATTACTTGATTGGAGGAAAACAAGAAGTAATAGAACAGACCGTAAAAAAGTTGAAGGAGGATTATCCCGGTATATGGATCGTTAACTTCCGGAATGGTTATATCAAGACAGAGGAGGAACGAAATGCTTTGTTGGATGATATCGTGACGAAACGGCCAGATGTGGTTTTTGTGGCGATGGGTTCTCCCAAACAGGAATTGCTAATGGAAGAGATGGCCGAACGACATACAGCTGTCTATCAAGGCTTAGGTGGTAGCTCTGATGTATATACAGGTAACGTGAAACGTGCTCCGCAGTGGTGGATACGGCATAATTTGGAGGGGCTTTATCGTCCGCTGGCCAGCTTCACATGGCCCAAGATGAGAAGACTGTTTAAGGCTATGCCTTTTTGGTGGAATGTATTAACTAATAAATATTAAATGCAATATGAAAGAGTTTATCAAAAATTTTGCGAATCAATTTGATGATACTGAGTTGTCAGATTTTCAACCGGATACTAAGTTTAGGGACTTGGAAGAATGGTCTTCCTTGACTGGTTTGGCGGTTATGAATATGGTGGAGAAAAAGTATGGCGTAAAACTTACGGTCTTGGATTTACGAAGCGCAAATACGATAGAGGAACTTTATAATGTCGTTACCAGTAAGTAATCCGTTTTCATTAGAAGGCAAACGAGTTTTGGTTACAGGTGCTTCCTCTGGGATAGGTCGGGCGATAGCTGTCGCTTGTTCAAGAATGGGATCGAAAGTAATCATTACGGCTCGTAATGAGAAGCGACTGGATGAGACAATGTCTTTATTGTTTGGAGATGGTCATCAGCTTGTTGTTGCGGATCTTACAGAAGAGATTCAGCGAGAATTTTTGGTGGAACAATTGCCAAAATTGGATGGAATCGTACAAAATGCCGGTGTTGGAAGTCGTGTTCCATGTAAAAGTATAGAGGAAAAGGATATAAGTGAGATCTTTAATCCGAATCTGGTAGCTCCAATTCTATTACAAAAGTCATTGATAGGGGAAAAGAAAATTAATAAAGGAGCTTCCATCGTTTTTATCGCTTCTATGGCAGCCAAGTATCCAAGTGTAGGAAACACTATTTATAGTGCCTCTAAAGGAGCTGTCATTTCTTATGCGAAAGTATTGGCTTTGGAGCTAGCCTCTCGTTTGATCCGTGTGAATTGTATCTGTCCGGCAATGGTGTGGACGGATTTGATTACAAAAAATGGCATTGACAAGGAAGTACTGGAGGAAGCTCAATTGAAATATCCGCTTAAACGATATGGGACACCGGAAGATATTGCCAATCTGAGTGTATTTCTGTTATCGGAAGCTAGTAGTTGGATGACAGGATCTTGTGTGGAAATAAATGGGGGAGGCGAAGGAACTCTGATTTAAATGTTGATTTTATGAAAGCTTATATAAACGCAATATCTTATTATTTGCCGGAGAAAGTGCTTACAAACGAGGAGTTGGTGATAGAATTCCCGGAATGGTCTGTTGAGAAAGTGGCGAATAAAGTGGGAATCGCTCAGCGTCATATCTCGGCTGAAGAAGAGACTGCGGGAGATATGGTAGTTAAAGCAGCGGAGAAACTTTTCGAGGAATACAGTATAGATAAAAAGATTGTTGATTTTGTTGTGCTCTGTACCCAAAGTTCAGATTATTTTCTGCCAAGTACAGCTTGCGTAATCCAAAATAGATTGGGGTTATCTACGTCGTGTGGCGCTTTTGATATTAATCTAGGGTGTTCGGGATATGAGTATGGGCTTGCGATCGCAAAAGGATTTGTTATGTCCGGTATAGCTAAAAATATCTTGTTATTGACTGCTGAGACATATACCAAATATATTCATCCAAAGGATAAAGGAAACCGTACGATATTTGGGGATGGGGCTACGGCTACTCTTGTCTCTACGGAGGGTTTAGCGGAAATCGGGGAGTTTTCGCTGGGTACGAATGGACAAGGTGCGGAAAGCTTGATCGTTAAGACTGGGGCTTCCAGATGTTTTGAGAAGTTGAACGATTTAACTTTTGATGAGAATCATACCCCGCATTCTAGCGATCACTTGTTTATGGATGGAAAGGCGATTTTTGATTTCACCTCGGATGCGGTACCTGTAATGGTAGAGGATACGCTGGCCAAAAATTCATTATCGCTGGAAAACGTGGATCTGGTGGTATTCCATCAGGCAAATAAATATATGATTAATTACTTGAGAAAGTTGTTGGATATCGATAAGGAGCGATTCTTTATTTTCTTAGAGAATGTAGGGAATACGGTATCTTCTACTATACCAATCGCATTGTATCAGGCTATTAAAGAGGATAAATTACATGGAAATGTCTTGATAGCCGGTTTTGGTGTAGGATTCTCTTGGGGGGCGACCCTCTTAAAATGTAAATAGACGAATGGAATTTATTGTAAAGAAGACGACAGAGTTGACTTCTATTGAAAAAGAGCAGATTTTATCATTGTTCAATGAGGTCTTTGAGAAGAGCCGAACCATCCAAGAGTTCAATAACCAATACTTGAATAATCCTTTAGGTTACTCGTTCCATTCTTTGATGTTGAAAGATGGGAGTGTGGTTGGGCATAATTCGGGAATTCCTTGTTACTATAAGGTTAATGGCGAAAGGCAATTATTTATTTGTAATGTGGATACCATGATCAAGAAACAATGCCGAGGAATCGATAATTTCTTTGATATGATGATTCATGCGACAAATCGATATAAAGAGGAAGATGCGACTATGCTTTATGGATTCCCGAATGATAATTCTTATCCCATATTGAAATCTCTGGGTTTAATGGAGGATATTGGTAAATTGGATACCTATTGTCTTCCATATCGGATTGGCGGTATCAAGAAATCTCTTTCGTTTTTGAATTTGTTCTCTATGTTGTTTTGCCGGTTTTGGGTAACATTTTCTAGTTATTTTGCAAGTAAACAAGTTAAAGGGTTTAGTGTAGAGAAAGAGGCTGAAAGTTACAATACGACTCGATATAAACGTAATGATGGGCATTATTCGATTGTCAAGATGGACTCTTTCCAATTTATGTATAAAATAATTACATATGAAGGGGTTCGAACTGCTTTTTTAGTGGATGTGGTTAATAAATCCGCAAGGAACTTTTGCAAGGCGGTGAAATATATTATTCAAAACGAGAATGTGAATTTTGATTTGATTCTTTATGTGGGTCATCTTCCTTTTAGTAGTTATGGAATGATTAAGTTTCCCCGGAGATTTGAGCCGAAACATTTTAATTTCACTGGATTTTTATTGAATGAAAAGAATAAAGATCTGCTTTTTAATATTGAATCTTGGGATGTAAACTTGTCCAATTACGATTTAATCTAAGTTCCAATGAACATATTAACTTTCGACATCGAGGAGTGGTTTCATCTCCTCGATAACGACTCTACACGCTCTGAGGAGCAGTGGAAAGGTTTTGAAGTGCGTATCTATGAGAATATGGAGCGCATTTTCCGTATTTTGGAGGAGGCAGAAACGAAGGCTACTTTTTTCGTGATCGGTTGGATCGCCAAGACGTATCCGGATATCGTTCGGCAGATCGCTTCTAAATATCAGGTGGGAAGCCATACGATGAATCATCAGTTAGTGTGGCAGCAATCGAGGGAGGCGTTCAAAGAGGATGTCTCTTCTTCCATAAAATTGCTGGAAGATATAACGGGGCAGAAGGTAGAGGCTTTCCGTGCGCCGGGGTTCTCGATCCGTGAGAGCGAGGGGTGGGCTTTCGAGATATTGCATGAGCTGGGGATTCGTATGGATAGCTCGGTTTTTCCTGCGCATCATGCGCATGGGGGAATGCCGTCGTATACTTCTGCGATACCTAGCTGGGTGGAGTATAATGGGATAAGGATGAAGGAATTCCCGATCGTGTATCGTAAGATACTGGGTAAGCATATCGTTTTCTCAGGAGGAGGCTATTTCCGCTTGATCCCCTATTGCTTATTGAGGAAATGGACACGTGAATGTCTGGAATATTTGTTGGGTTACATTCATCCTCGTGATTTAGATGCAGAGCAACCGATGATTGAGGACTTAAATTATATCCGTCGTTTCAAATCGTATTATGGCTTGCATGGAGCGGAAGAGAAATTGAAACGATGGCTTATGGATTATGATTTTATGGATTTACGTTCCGCAGATGGTCTGATAGACTGGGAGACAGCTCCTATTGTTAAGTTACATTGATCATCATTCATTTCAAATTATACGATTTGTATAATTCAAAACGAATAATTATCTTTGTGTCTATACAGAACAAATGATCTATGATGAACAATCCCTTTATTATTACGGGTAGTATCCCGGAGAAATATTTTTGTGATAGGCGTGAGGAAAGCAAGAAGATTATCCGTACCTTATCTAATGGTGGAAACCTGTGTTTGATTTCTCCACGCCGTATGGGGAAATCAAAGTTGATTCGATTCTGTTATGACAAGCCTGAGTGTGCTGATAGTTATTATACGTTCTATATTGACATTTTGCACACGTCTAGCATGAGAGAATTCGCTTACGTGTTTGGCTTGAAGGTCTTTGAGACGTTGCAAGGTAAGAGTCGTAAAATGTTTACGGCTTTTGTGCAAGGACTGAGGTCTGTCAATGCCAAGTTTGGCTTTGACCCTCTTAATGGTACTCCTACTTTTAGTCTGGAACTAGGTGATATCAGTCGCCCGGAGTTTACGTTGACTGAAATATTCGACTGCTTGGAAAAGGCGGATAAACCTTGTATCGTGGCCTTTGATGAATTTCAGCAGATTTCCAAATACCCTGAAAAAAATATTGAAGCTTTATTGCGCTCCCATATTCAGCATTTATCTAATGTGCATTTTATCTTTTCAGGCAGTGAGCGTCATTTGGTAACGGAGATGTTCCTCTCTTCCGCTCGTCCATTCTATAACAGTACATCGATTTTGGAATTGTATCCTATCGTCGCTGAAGAATACATACCTTTTGTCTGTCATTGGTTTGATGTGTATGAACGTACTATTCGTGAGGAAGATGTATTGGTTATATATCGTTTGTTTGAGGGGAATACATATTATATGCAGAAAACTTTTCATGAAGCTTTTATAAATACCCCTATAGGCAGTAGTTGTACGTTGGATATATTACGTCAGACAGTTGATGGAGTTTTGGAAGAGGCAGGCGATGGATATCGCCAACTATTGTCCAGAATACCCGAACGTCAGAAAGAATTGCTGTATGCCATAGCCTCAGCAGGTAAGGCGGAGAAGATTATGAGTGCCGGTTTCATTCGTAAATATTCATTGGTCTCCAGCAGTGCAGTCCAAGCGGCTGTCCGTAAACTGATGGAATTGGACTTGCTGACTGGAGAGGATACTGTTTATTTTATCCCGGATATTCTGTTTCGTATGTATCTTCAGCGATTGAAAAACTCGAATATTATCTTCGTCCCGTCATAACTGTTCGTATCCACTTTCCCATAAAAGAAAGAGACCAACCCCGAAGGATTGGCCTCTTTTTTTATCGCTTTAATAGAAATTCAAATTAAAGTGCACCTACTTCTTTCAAAGCCTCGTTTGTCTTGTGAACAGCGGCAGCGCTCTTAGCGAACAACTCTTTCTCCTCTGCGTTCAATTCCAACTCAACGATCTTCTCGATACCGTTCTTGCCAAGGATAACAGGAACACCGATGCAAAGATCAGATTCGCCGTACTCACCTTCCAAGTAAACAGAACAAGGAACCATCTTACCTTGGTTGTGGATGATAGACTCAACTACATAAGCTCCAGCTGCACCCGGTGCATACCAAGCTGAAGTTCCTAATAATTTAGTCAATGTAGCACCACCAACCATTGTGGAAGCAACAACCTCTTGCAATTTCTCTGAGCTTAACAATTTGCTAACAGGGATACCTTTGTAAGTAGCCAAGCGGGCCAACGGAATCATTGTTGTGTCACCGTGACCACCGATTACCATACCCTCAACCTCATTGGCGTTGCAGCCTAGAGCCTGAGACAAGAAATATTTGAAACGAGAGCTATCCAAAGCACCACCCATACCGATGATACGGTTCTTCGGCAAGCCTAAAGACTTCAATGACAAATAAGTCATCGTATCCATCGGGTTAGAGATAACTACCAAGATTGCGTTCGGAGAGTATTTCAAGATGTTTTGAGCTACGCTCTTAACGATACCAGCGTTAACACCGATCAGTTCTTCGCGAGTCATACCCGGTTTACGAGGAATACCAGAAGTGATAACTACAACGTCTGAGTTAGCTGTCTTCTCATAGTCGTTTGTGCAACCTACAACCTTAGTATCGAAACCTAGCAATTGAGCGGTCTGCATCATATCCATCGCTTTACCTTCGGATACGCCTTCCTTTACGTCTAGCATTACAACTTCGTCTGCCACTTCATTGAAGGCAAGAACATTTGCGCAAGTAGCACCTACATTACCGGCACCAACAACTGTTACTTTTGACATAATAAATAAGTTTTAGTATGTTATTACTTAATGATACGCTATGTTTTTTAACGGTGGCAAAGGTACAATCTATTACGGAATAAAGAAATATTTCCGTATATATTTTTGCCATACGTTAATATAAATGCTTTCTTTATTCTACATACAATACCAATCCTTTTAGATATTCCCCTTCCGGATGGTAGATATTCACCGGATGGTCTGCGGGTTGGGTTAATTGATGCAAGATTCGGACACTACGGCCGGATTGGGCGGCAGCGCTAAATACGGCTAAACGGAAATTCTCTTTACTAACGACTTGAGAGCAAGAGAAGGTAAATAAGATTCCTCCCGGCTTGATCTTCTCGAAAGCGATTGCGTTTAATTTGCGATACCCTTGTAAGGCGTTACGTAATACATTCTTATGCTTAGCGAATGCAGGAGGATCCAGTATGATCAGATCATAATTGCTTCCCATCTTTTCCAAATACTTGAAAGCGTCTTCCGCATATGCCTCATGACGGGGATCTCCTGGGAAATTCAACTCGACATTCTTTTTCGTCAAGGAGATCGCTTTTGCCGAACTATCTACGGAATGAACCACCTTTGCGCCTCCTCTCATCGCATAGAAAGAGAAACCGCCCGTATAACAAAACATATTCAATATGGAGCGATCCTTTGCGTAATGCTCCAACAAAGAGCGATTCTCCCGTTGATCCACGAAGAAACCTGTCTTTTGGCCTTTCTGCCAGTCTACACAGAATTTCAGCCCGTTTTCTATAGCGATATCTTCCACTTCGCCTCCGAATAAGTAACCATCTTCGCTACCTAAATTTGCTTTATAAGGCAAAGTCGCTTCCGATTTATAGTAGATGTTTTGTAAAGTATCGCCCAATACTGCTTTCAAAGCCTCTGCGATCTGATGACGGGCATAATGCATTCCTACCGAATGTGCTTGCATAACGGCCGTATGCGCATACATATCGATCACCAATCCCGGTAAGTTATCGCCTTCGCCGTGAATCAGGCGGAACGTATTATTATTTTCTACCCCAGCCAGCCGCAAGGCCTTTCTGAGTTCGTAAGCGATACGGATACGTTCAACCCAAAAAGCATCGTCGATGGCGATTGGGGTGAAAGATAACACACGTACGGCGATACTGCCGATTTGATAATGGCCGATCGCCAAAAAACGCTGGTTCGCTCCATATACCTCTACCAAGTCACCCTCTTCCGGCTCGCCTTCAATAGATTGGATCGCTCCGGAAAATACCCATGGATGGAAACGCAATAGCGATTCTTCTTTCTTAGGCTTGAGAAAAACTTTACAATACTCCATTTATGTTTGATTCAATAAATTATATATTCTTAGGCAGGCCCAAGCGTCGAGGGCCGCGTATTTCTTTTGTGAGTCCGTCAATACATCTGCCTCCCAATTCGTGAGGCGTTGTCCTTTTGATATCTTTTTTTGGAAAAGTATCGCATATATCTTTTGCAGGCTGGCGTCCTCGATGTCGAACTGGCCTACGTAATTCTGTAAATCAAGGAAATTAGCGGGTTCTATATCCGAACGCTTCCGTATCGCCCCGAAATCATCCCGCAAAGATAACCCGATCTTTAAGGTCGAACTGCTTTTCAGGAATTTCTCCAGAGATTCCGGTATACCGATATGATTCAAGCGGAACAGGAAACAAGTATCATCCGTTGATATCTGCATCAACGAGATTTTATAATGTTGTCCTTTCTTAAAGCTGGGACGGGTTTCCGTGTCAAAACCAACGATCGGAAAACGCAACAAGTACTCTACGGCCTTGTCCGCCTCCTCTTTACTAAGGATCGTAATGATACGCCCCTTGAATTCCTCTACGGTAAGTTTCGCTATTTCCTCTTTAGTAATTGTATGTATAAATTGTTGTATCATTCTTCCTCTTCATTCTTTTCCAAATCCTCATCACCACTGTAACGCACAGCGTGCAACGCTTTCAAGGCATTCAATAATTGCTGTCCCCAGTATTCTTGGAAGTTCGTGCGGCACAAAGCGATAGCCTCTTGCATAACTTCCTCGTTTCCTTGACGGAATAAAGATACGAAATTTCCCGTATCTTGATAGACATCAGCCAAGTTCTCGGAAATGAACGCTGCGATAGGAGTATCGCTATACCGCATATCCGCATGAAATGTTTCCAGATAGGAATCGCGTTCGCCAAGCAAACCGGCTATCCGTGAACGAACCGACTCATACATGTCTTCTGAAACGGAAAGCTCAAGTTCGGTTTCCTCTTCAGATTCCACTCCGGGCAACAGGCTGGCCTTTAAGTATAAAAGAGGCAAGAGTTTTGTCGCCTTGTTTACGAAGTCGAAAAGCCCTGTATTTCCGGCGGCCTCTACAAAGGTGCAATATTCCAGTGCTACCGTAACAAACTCTAACGTGTTACGCTCGTATATCGGATTTTCTTCTTTTTCCATGTGCCTGCTCGTCTAATCATTCTTAATAACAATTTGCAAAAATACAATAAAAATCCGTTTTTTTCGTGATAAGGCCCCGAATATTCTTTTTAGTCGGGTGTTGCTCTCCTATATATTTCCTGTTTTATTATTTTTGTGCAATTAATAGAAGGAATGTTAATGATAGACTAATGTTGGATATACTAATAGGATAAAAAAACTGATCGAGTTATGAGTTCATGCGGAAAGAATGAGAACCCTCAAGAGATGAATCGCCGTAAATTCTTGAAGGTATTTGGGGGTGGGGCTGTCGCCTCTTCGGCGGCGCTTTACGGTTGCGCTCCCAAGAATGAGCCGGGTGCGGCAGTGGTGTTAGGTGAGGTTCCTACCGATAAAATGACCTATCGCCAACATCCTACGAATGGCGATAAGGTTTCTATTTTAGGATATGGTTGTATGCGTTGGCCCTTGAAACAAGGATCGGACGGTAAAGACCAAATTGATCAAGAAGCCGTGAATCGTTTAGTGGATTATGCGATAGAGCATGGGGTGAATTACTTTGATACTTCTCCGGTTTATGTACAAGGTATGTCCGAGAAAGCGACCGGTATAGCACTGGCCCGTCATCCGAGGAACTCTTATTATTTGGCTACTAAATTGTCAAACTTCCAGAACTATACGAGAGAAAACTCGTTGGCGATGTATCGGCAGTCTTTCCGTGATTTGCAAACCGATTATCTGGATTACTATTTGCTTCACTCTATTGGTGGGGGTAATGGTATCGAGCTTTTCAATGACCGCTATATAAATAATGGAATGCTTGATTTCTTGGTGAAAGAACGGGAAGCGGGACGTATCCGTAACCTTGGTTGGTCTTTTCATGGGGATGTAAAAGTGTTTGATTATGTGTTGGATATGGGCATAAAATGGGATTTCGTTCAGATACAGCTGAATTATCTGGACTGGAAACATGCCTCGGGGCGTAACGTAAACGCAGACTATCTGTATGGCGAATTAGAGAAGCGGGGTATTCCGGCGGTTATCATGGAACCGCTATTAGGAGGTCGCTTATCGAATGTTCCGGATCATATCGTAGGTCGTTTGAAACAGCAACGGCCTGAGAACAGCGTGGCTTCATGGGCTTTCCGTTTCGCCGGCTCTCCGGATGGGGTCTTGACGGTGTTAAGCGGCATGACTTATATGGAGCATTTGCAAGATAATATCCGTACCTATTCCCCGCTTATCCCGGTAACGGACGAGGAGAAAGACTTTTTGGAAGAGACGGCTCAACTTATGATGAAATATCCGACAATACCTTGCAATGATTGCAAATATTGTATGCCTTGTCCATATGCGTTAGATATTCCGGGCATTCTCTTACATTATAATAAATGTGTGAACGAAGGAAATGTTCCGAAAAGCGCTCAAGACGAGAATTATGCGAAAGCTCGTCGTGCTTTCTTAGTCGGTTATGACCGGAGTGTCCCGAAGTTGCGTCAAGCGAACCATTGTACGGGGTGTGAGCAATGCAATCCTCATTGTCCGCAGGGTATCGATATCCCTAAAGAGATGCAGCGTATAGATAAATTCGTGGAAGAGTTGAAAGTGAATGGTTAACCTTTAAACAAACGGAAAATTATGTTACGAAAAATAAGAATAATCGCCGCTGCCTTTTGCTTTGTGCTGATAACCCTGTTATTTCTTGATTTCACGGGTACGATTCACGCTTGGTTCGGATGGTTGGCAAAGATACAGTTTTGGCCTGCGTTGTTGGCTTTGAATGTCGGTGTTGTGGCAGGGTTGGTAATCTTGACTCTTTTATTGGGGCGTGTGTATTGCTCCGTTATCTGCCCTTTAGGGGTATTGCAAGACATCATTTCGTGGTTTGCTAGTAAACGCAAGAAATACCTCTTTTCCTATTCTCCTGCGTTGAAGTGGGTACGTTATGGTACCTTGGTTGTTTTTATAGTGGCTTGTATCGCTGGTATCGGTTCCTTGGTAGCGTTGATTTCGCCTTATAGCGCTTATGGGCGTATCGCTTCTAATCTATTTGCGCCAATCTATCAAGAGGGCAACAATTTGTTGGCCTATTTCGCGGAACGTATGGATAGTTACGCATTCTATTCGGTGCACGTATGGGTGCGTAGTCTGGCTACGATGGGAATCGCTATTCTGAGCTTTGTCTTATTGGCGATTTTAGCTTGGAGAAATGGACGTACGTATTGTAATACGATCTGTCCGGTAGGTACGGTTCTCGGTTTTTTGTCGAGGTATGCTTTACTTAAACCTCGCATTGATACTGATAAATGTAATGGTTGCGGATTATGCGCACGTAAATGCAAGGCTTCTTGTATCGATTCTAAGAACCATACGATCGATTATAGCCGTTGCGTGACTTGTATGGACTGCTTGGATAATTGCCGTCAAGGCGCGATTTCGTATACGAGGGCACGCAAGGCTGGTAAAACCACGTCGGTAAAAGAATCCTCAACGAAGGACACTGCGGATGTTTCCCGCCGTCGAGCCTTGTCAGCTACGGCATTGGTAGCCATGTCTTCCGTTTTGCATGCCCAGCAGAAAAAACTGGAGGATTATGTGGAGATGAAGAAAGACGGAGGTTTTGCTCCGATTAAAGAACGTAAAGAACCGGATCGTTTAGCTTCATTGGTGCCACCCGGAGCTTTGAGTATCGGGAACCTGGCCCAACATTGCACGGGGTGCCAGCTTTGTGTTTCTGTCTGCGAGAATCATGTCCTGCGTCCGTCTACGGATCTGATGAAACTGATGCAGCCGGAGATGGCCTTCGATAGAGGTTATTGCCGTCCGGAATGTACGAAATGCTCGGAGGTCTGTCCGACAGGGGCGATCAAGTTGATTACGAAAGAAGATAAGTCCGCTATACAGATCGGTCATGCCGTATGGGTAAAAGATCTTTGTATTGTCAATACGGACGGTATGAGTTGTGGTAATTGTGAACGCCATTGCCCGACAAAATCGATCCAGATGGTGGCGAAAGATCCGGCAGATCCGAAATCGCTGAAGATCCCGGTGATCAATACGGAAACTTGTATTGGTTGTGGTGCTTGCGAGCATCTTTGTCCGTCTCGTCCTTATAGCGCGATCTATGTGGAAGGGCATGAGATGCACAGGACTATTTGATATCTTTACGGTACCGCACAAGTGTCGCGGTGTTACTGCAGCCCGGGTTGCAGTAACACTGCATAGGCGTTGCGGTGGCACTGCATCCGCTTTGCAGTACTACCGCAACCCGCATTGCGGTAAACAATCATTGAGATATGTGTCTCTGAAAAATATATGTCTTTTGCATATAAGCTTCGTCAGACTCGATTTTTCTATGTACATTTGCGTGTTATAAAAGAATTATTGAGAAACTGTTTATGGCAAAGAAGACAACAACAACGAAGCAAAATTATACAGAACCGAGCTGGTTCGCAGCCTTGAAGACTTTTTTTACAAATGAACGGACCCGTTTCATTACAGGTTTGATTATCTCTATACTAACCATTTACGTAGGGCTTGCCTTGATTTCGTTTTTCTTTACAGGAGCCGCCGATCAAAGCAAAATAGAGAATGTTCCTTTAGGGGATTTGTTGACCAATCGAGGATCGGTAGAGAATTGGACGGGCGTACGCGGGGCGTATTTGTCTGATATGTTGATGAATCGTTGGTTCGGTATCTCTTCTTTTATGATCCTCTTTTTTTTGGGATCAGTTGGGGCGAAACTCATGAACTTAAATAAAGTATCCTTATTGAGACGTTTCTTGTTCAGTGCTTCGGCGTTGATTTGGGGATCTGTGTTTTTTGCTTTCATATTTATCAAGGGATATGAGGATACGTTTATTTATCTAGGCGGTCAACACGGATATTACATCTCGGAGATGTTTATTACCAATATCGGAATCCCCGGAACGATCTTGCTTTTATTAGGCTCATTCTTAATCATCGCTATTTTTACCAGTAAGAAGACAATTCCGTTCTTGCAGCGTATGTTCTCTTTAGGTTGGGTGAAAAATCGTTTGAAACGTGAAGGCAAAGAGGAGGAGGTAGAAGTAGGTCAGACGGAAAAAGAGAGTATCGTAATACCTCGCTCTAAGCCTGTCGTAGAGCAACCGGATGAACAACCGGAAATGGATGATTACGAAGAGTTTGACACGGAGGCTGAATTGTTGAAGGCCGAAGAGAAAGAAAATCGTAAAACAGTACCGGAATATGAGGTGGAAGAGGTCGCTGATGATGATGGTTTAGTCGTTACGATCGCAAAAGGTGACGATGATCCGATAAATGAAAAGACGGAGGAGATAAATACGCAAGAATCAGAGGATGGGGAGGATGCCGGATTCACGGTGGAAGTTGCCGCCGGTAATGATGAGACCTATGATGCCTCGGCCTTGGGTACGTATGATCCCCGTTTGGATCTTTCCCGTTATGTCTTTCCTACCTTGGACTTACTGAAAGCGTATGATAGTGGGAACATGGAGATTAATCGGGACGAATTGGCGGAAAACCAACGCCTGATCAAGCAAGCCTTGGAAGATTTCAATATAAAGATCGCCTCGATCAAGGCGACAGTGGGACCTACGGTTACGCTTTATGAGATTGTACCCGAGGCGGGTGTCCGTATTTCTAAGATCAAGAACTTGGAGGATGATATCGCCTTGAGTTTATCCGCTTTGCAGATTCGTATTATCGCTCCGATGCCCGGAAAGGGAACGATCGGTATCGAGGTGCCGAATAAGAACCCTCAGACGGTATCGATGCAATCTGTTATCGCTTCACGCCGATTCGTTGAGGGTAAGTATGAGTTGCCCGTGGCGATGGGTAAGACGATTACGAACGAGGTGTTCATGTTCGATCTTTGCAAGACACCGCACTTATTGGTAGCCGGTGCTACAGGACAAGGTAAGTCTGTCGGCCTGAATGCGATCATCACTTCCTTATTATATAAGAAGCATCCATCGGAGTTGAAATTCGTTATGGTGGACCCGAAGATGGTTGAGTTTAGTATCTATTCCAAGATAGAACGTCATTATCTGGCGAAACTTCCGAATGCGGAGAAACCGATCGTTACGGAGCCGGCCGACGCTGTCGCTACGTTGAACTCCTTGGTGATCGAGATGGAAGACCGGTACCGTTTATTGGTGAACGCGAATGTTCGTAATATAAAGGAATACAACGGGAAGTTTATCGAACGTCGCTTGAACCCGCAGAAAGGGCATCGTTTCTTGCCGTATATCGTGGCGATCGTGGATGAGTTTGCGGACTTGATCGCGGTCGCCGGACGTGAGATCGAGTTGCCTATCTCTCGTATCGCAGCGAAGGCCCGTGCGGTAGGTATCCATATGATCTTGGCTACGCAACGTCCGGATACGAAGGTAATTACGGGTACGATTAAGAGTAACTTCCCGAGTCGTATCGCCTTTAAGGTAGCTTCTATGATCGATTCACGTACGATTCTGGATGCTCCGGGCGCTAACCGTTTGATCGGACGGGGCGATATGTTGATTGTCGTAGCGGGACAAGAGCCGGTTCGTGTGCAATGCGCTTTTGTAGATACGCCCGAGGTGGAGGATATCGTGGATTATATAGGTGAGCAGGCTGGCTTCCAAACCGCTTATCTGCTTCCGGACTATGTACCGGAAGGGGGAGAGGCATCGACTTCGGGAGCTGTCGATTTATCAGATCGAGACCCCTTATTTGATGAGGCGGCTCGCTTGATCGTGATTCAGCAACAAGGTTCTACTTCTTTGATCCAGCGTAAATTCGCTATCGGTTATAATCGGGCCGGACGTTTGATGGATCAATTGGAGGCTGCCGGTATTGTTGGCCCGTTTGAGGGAAGTAAGGCCCGTCAAGTATTGGTGCAAGATGAGTATTCGTTGGAGCAAGTATTAAATGCTTTGAAATAAATATGAGAAGAGAACATAAAATAAGAGTGTGGCGGTGTATCGCGTTTGTCGGATTACTCTTGTGTTTCCTGCTGGGACTAGGAGTGGGGGCGCATGCCCAGAATGCGAATGATATCTTGGGGAAGGCGGCCGCTGCTTATGAGAATTCAAATGGGATAAGTGCTTCTTTTACGATGTTTACCCGTTCTGCCGGTCAGAATGCGGGAGAGAGTTTTGAGGGAACCATCCAGATGAAAGGTGATAAGTTTACATTAGTTACGCCGGATGCGCTTACTTGGTTTAATGGTACGACGCAATGGACTTATGTGGAACGGAACGATGAGGTGAACGTGACGAATCCTACGGGAGAGGAGTTGCAATTTACGAATCCCGCTCTTTTATTAAATAGCTATAAGAAAGGATTCACCGCGGCTTATAGAGGCGAGAGTACGGCTCCGAACGGAAAAGCCGCTTACGATGTGGAATTGACACCGAAGAAAAAAGGGGATATCGTGAGAGTAGAGTTGCAAATCGAGAAATATTCAAATTTCCCGGCTCGTATCACGGTTGCTTCTAAGAATGGCGTTAGCAGTACGATCCAGATCAGCCAATTGAAAACAGGTATAAACCAGCCGGATCGTTTTTTTGTTTTTAACGAAGGAGATTATCCGGACGTAGAGGTGATAGACCTGCGGTAATTGAAAATTGAGAATTGAGAATTAAAAATTAATACTTTTTGTTATGAGCGATTCAGTGAATGAGAAAGTACGTTGCCTTATTATAGGCTCGGGTCCAGCAGGTTATACGGCAGCAATTTATGCTTCCCGTGCGAATTTATCTCCGGTGCTTTATGAAGGAATACAGCCGGGGGGACAATTAACGACAACTACGGAGGTGGAGAATTTCCCAGGATATCCAGACGGTATAACCGGTCCTGAGTTAATGGAAGATTTAAAAAAACAAGCCGTCCGTTTTGGCGCGGATATCCGTTTCGGTATCGCTACCGCCGCTGATTTGGGTGAGGCTCCTTATAAAATAACGATCGATGGCGAGAAAGTGATCGAGACGGAGACTTTGATTATCGCTACGGGTGCTTCCGCGAAGTATCTAGGGCTTCCGGATGAACATAAGTATGCGGGTATGGGTGTATCCGCTTGCGCTACTTGCGATGGTTTCTTTTATCGTAAAAAGACGGTAGCGGTAGTAGGTGGTGGAGATACGGCGTGTGAAGAAGCGATTTACTTGGCTAGCTTGGCAAAACAAGTTTACTTGATCGTGCGTAAACCCTATTTGCGTGCTTCAAAAGTAATGCAAGAACGTGTCTTCAAGACTCCGAATATCACGGTACTTTTCGAGCATAACACCTTAGGCCTATTTGGTGAGAATGGCGTGGAGGGTGCTCATTTGGTAAAACGTATGGGAGAGCCGGATGAGGAGAAAGTGGATATCGCCATCGATGGTTTCTTCTTGGCGATTGGTCATAAACCCAATTCGGACATCTTCAAGCCATGGGTAGATACGGATGAGGTTGGTTATATCGTGACGGTTCCGGGAACTCCCCGCACGAAAGTTCCGGGTGTATTTGCCGCCGGAGATGTAGCTGATCCTCATTATCGTCAAGCTATTACCGCTGCTGGAAGTGGTTGTAAGGCAGCTATTGAGGCCGAACGTTATTTATCAGAGATCGGAAAATAGTCCTCCTGAAATAATCCTCGGTTGTAGAGACGTAGCGTGCGTGCTGCGTTTCTACACCTAATTGAAATCTTGCTTTTTTGTATTAACAATTTATATACCATGAATCTAAAATCTACTCTTCTTTTACTGTTTTGTTTGATGGTAGCGGGAATGGTCGCAGCGAAAGACCATACGAAAGTGATCGCCCATCGGGGGTATTGGAAAACGGAGGGCTCTGCCCAGAACTCTATCCGCTCTTTGGAACGTGCTAGCGAGATTGGTGCCTATGGCTCGGAATTCGACGTGCATCTTACGGCGGACAATGTGTTGGTTGTATACCACGATAATGATATCCAAGGAAGACACATCCAATCTTGTACGTACGATGAATTGAAGGACCTGCAACTAAGTAACGGAGAGAAACTCCCTACTTTGGAACAATATCTTAAACGTGCGAAGAAATTGAAGAACATCCGGTTGATATTTGAATTGAAATCTCATGATACTCCGGAACGTAACCGAGAAGCCGCAAGATTGTCTGTGGAAATGGTAAAACGTATGAAATTAGCGAAACGTACGGATTACATATCTTTTAATATGGATGCTTGTAAAGAATTTATCCGTCTATGCCCGAAATCGGAGGTTTCTTATCTGAATGGAGAATTATCTCCGATGGAACTGAAAGAACTTGGTTTTGCAGGATTAGACTACCATTATAAAGTATTGCAATCTCATCCGGATTGGGTGAAGGAGTGCAAAGTACTTGGCATGACTTCGAATGTCTGGACTGTAGATGACCCTAAATTAATGGAAGAGATGATTGATATGGGAGTCGATTTTATTACGACTGATTTACCGGAAGAGACTCAAAAAATACTACATTTGCGGGCTCAATAAGGTTTTATAAATGATGAGAAAGTTTTGTCTGTTGCTTATCCTGTCGCTGGCTTTGCCCGCTTTTTGTCTGTTACAAGCGGTAGAACCTCCCAAAAAGGAAATTCGTGCGGTTTGGTTGACTACGGTTTATGGTCTGGATTGGCCTCATAAACCGGCTACTACCGAGGCGGGACGGAAGGCTCAGCAACAGGCATTGCTTGATATATTGGACCGACTTCAAGAAGCGAATTTTAATATGGTTTTCATTCAGGCTCGTTTGAGGGGAGACGTGATTTATCGTTCGGCTATCGAGCCTGTCAGTAAGACATTCTCCGGTAAGTATGGGGTATTACCGGGATATGATCCACTCGCTTTTGTCGTTGATGAATGCCATAAGCGGGGAATGGAATGCCATGCGTGGTTCGTAACTTTCCCGTTGGGAACGGAAAAAAGCGTGAAGGAGCAAGGGAAGCTTTCCGTGGTTAAAAAGAGACCCAAACTCTGCAAACGACATAATGGGGAGTGGTATTTGGATCCCGGCGTACCGGAGACCGCTGATTATATCTTATCTTTAGTTAAGGAGATCGTGAATGGCTACGATATAGATGGCATTCATTTTGATTATATTCGCTATCCGGAAGAAGCGAAAACATTCCCGGATAAAGTGCTGTATAATAAATCCGGTAAGAAAAAGTCTCTGGCAGACTGGCGTAGGGAGAATATCAACTGGATGGTTTACCGTATTTACGATTGGGTGAAGCAAACGAAGCCTTGGGTGCAGGTGAGCAGTTCGCCACTCGGGAAATACAATCGTATTGAGCGGGTACCCAATGCGGGTTGGACCGCATATGAAAGTGTCTTCCAAGATCCGAAGAAATGGATGCAACAGGGTAAGCAAGATATGATTGTTCCGATGATGTATTACCTGCATAAGAATTTCTTTCCTTTCGTGGATAATTGGGTGGATAATTGTAACGGGCGTTTGGTCGTACCCGGTCTGGGAGCTTATCGGATGGACAAGAGCGAGGCGGACTGGGCCGTGAATGATATAACGGACCAGATCGATTATAGCCGTTATTACGGAGGAGCCGGCTGTGCGTTCTTTCGTTGTGGAAATGTCCTGTATAATGACAAGGGACTCTATAAAGAGTTGAGAGACAATTACTATAAATATCCGGCCCAATTGCCTCCGTTGACTTGGCTGAATGATTCGGTACCTGCCGCACCGGAGGGGATCAAAGTGGAACGTTTGGATGATGAGTTGCATTTAACTTGGGAGAAACCTGTTTCGGAAAAGCAGGATTTAACTTATACCGTTTATTATTCATTGACGGATTCGATCAATACGGCTTCGGCAAAATCCATATTAGCTACGACTATTTATGGCAATGAGCTTTTTCTTCCTATCGATGTGGAGTCTGAACGGGGGTACACGTTTTCAGTGACGGCTTCCACCCGTTACCGGATAGAGAGCGAACCTTCTCCGGATACCTATTATTACCTGTCTAAATTTATCAAGTAAAGGGGGGATTTTGATTTCGAGTTTTTTTGCTTATTTTGCGGCATATGACGATTTTCCCTGTTTCTTGTAATTCTTGCTTCCTTGATCTTTTATGGGGGACTGGTACACGGACGGAAAATTTTGCGGGTATCAGCTTTAATATAAGCAGGGATTGACACGTATATACGTATAAGCCCGCACGTATATATGTGTAGGCCTATGCGTATACTGGTGTGGCCCTACGCCTATATACGTGTAGCCCGATGCCTATAGTGGTGTCCGTGAAATTCTTTATCGAAGCGATAGACTGTGATCGCAGCATCAAGAAGATTGGTATGGAAGCGGTTCCAGTAGATAATGGTGCTGGTTGTCCGGTACCTCCGGCGAAAAAAAGTGAGTATACTCACGCTCATTAACATGGAAATTCATAAGAACATCTTATCTTTGCGGATGTTCCGTGAGGGCGGGCCGGAAGTGTCCGCCCTGTTTATGAAATAATTTTTCTACGGAATGCAGCGTTTGTTTAATTATTTACATCCTAATATTGTACAGTCTCCAGAAGGGAGACGTTCAAGGCACGACTGAATGAATGAGCTACAACTGATAGAGGGTTGTCGGAAGGGGGAGAGACGAGCTCAAAAAGAGCTTTATGATGCATATTCCCGAAAAATGATGGGAGTTTGCCTTCGTTATGTCAACGATAGGGAAACGGCTCGTGATTTGTTGCAGGATGGCTTCGTGAAAATCTTTACCAGTATGGAATCCTATGCAGGGAGTGGTTCATTCGAGGGGTGGATGCGGAAGATCTTTGTTAATTGTGCGTTGGAATATCTGCGAAAGTCGGATGTGTTGCGTGAAGCGACTGATCTTGACAATACGGCGGAACTGATTCAACCCGATAGTTCGGCTATCTCGGACATGTCGGCGGCTGAATTGATGAATCTAGTGAAGGAGTTGCCGGTTGGCTTCCGTACCGTATTTAATATGTTTGCGATAGAGGGATATTCTCATAAGGAGATCAGTGAGATGTTGAACATAACAGAGAGTACTTCCCGTTCTCAATATACCCGTGCCAAGCAGTTATTACAACGTAGAATTAACGCATTGTATTGAGATAAGATGAGTGAAAAGGAAAGAGATATATGGGATGACGCAATCCGGTCGAAACTAGATGGTTTCGAGGTGGATACGCTACCCGGCGACTGGGAGGCTATAGCTGATCGATTGCCAGGAAAGGCTCCGGTTCCTTTGCGTCGTACGCTTCGCTACTGGGTTGCCGCTGCCATGATCTCCTTATTGGTAGTGTCGGGGGGTATCTATTTATATGACATGGAGATGGAAGATCTACCTATAGCCCAAGAAATACAGTCTTCACGAGAGTCGATATCCGTGGATACTCTGGTTGTTCCGGGAGAGAAAATGATGGAGCGAGCACCCGTATTAGCGACTATTCCTGCTGCTACGGTCGTGAAGGCAAAAGCGGCATCTGGAGCGGTTAAAGTGGGAGCTAAGGCTAGGATGGCAGCGTTCCGGCAAAATGTAGAGAGTGCAGAGGATCGGCCTATTTCTGAGTCGGAGGTAATGTCTGCTGATAGATCGGCGAATGAGAAAGATACCGTTGAACCGGAGGTTGAAAGGAATAATGATGAGATAGTTGTTCTCAAGAATGATGTACTTGTCGCGGATGCTACTCCTGTTGCTAAAAAGAAGCCGGAGAAGACTGCGTCCCGGAAATGGGGGTTCGGTATGGGAGGTGGAGGTCTTTCTATGGGCGCTGATAATCTGGTCCCTCAGTATGTGACGAATAGCAGTGTGCTTAAGAGCGAGAATCTGATGAGCTTAAATTCGTTCGATGCGGAGAAGAAAGATCCTGCTAAGACGGATATTCATCATAAGACGCCTATTGGGGTGGGGATCTCAATTAGTCGTTATTTGAATAATCGTTTTTCTTTGCAGACTGGATTAACTTATTCTTACTTAAGATCGGAGTGGAGTACGAATAATACGTACCATATAGAGAATGATCAGCGATTGCATTTTATAGGAATTCCATTATCATTGACTTATAAGATTGCGGAATGGAATCGTTTTATGTTTTACGCTTCAGCCGGAGGTATGGCGGAAGTGAATGTCGCTGGCAAACGTAGAATGAAATTATTCTCGGATGAGGTAGAGATCGCAAAGCAAAGCGAACATATTCGAATGAAAGAATGGCTATGGTCTGTAAATGCCCGTGCGGGTGTAAGTTATCCGATTATCCGTTTTGTAAGCGCTTTCGCTGAGGTGGGAGCCAGCTATTATTTTGATAATGGTAGCGAGATCGAAACCATCCATTCGGAGAAGCCGTTTAACATGAGCCTTCAGTTCGGATTTCGTTTTGGTTTTTAATACTCGATAGATTAACAGTGTAAATACAAATACTTAAAAATAGAAAAATTGAATTATGAAAGCATTTAAATTAATTGGAGCAGCGGCGGCTGCGTCATTATTGTTGTTGACCTCTTGTCTTGGAGAATCGAATAATACGGTGACTCGTGCCGGCTTTGGTGTCGCAGGTCTTTCTGAAAAGACATATAAAACGGTACTGAATACAAATATGGGAGCATTATACTCTCCGTCTTTATCGGCACAAGTAGTTGACGGAGCTTGTTACTTGATCAACTATGAATTAGACCTAAATTCTCCGGAGAATGCGAATGCGGCGACAAATGGTTATTTAACAGCGACAATCTCTGTGGCAGATGAGATAACAAAAGGACAGCCAGTCTTTTATAATGTGCCAGATTCGGCCAGCTTACTTCAGAATGAGATACCTGTAAAAAACCTATTTAGCAATGGCGACTATGGGGTGTATGTAGACGGTTATTTATTCTTCTTTATAACAATGGATATGTTTAAGGATCAGAAAAATTCTTATACTTTATATTGGGATCGTTCAAAGGAGCCTACTATGGTGGATAATGTCCCGACATATGACTTGTTCTTGCGTGTCGCTAAAGTAGCGGACGGAACAGGTTCTGCTGCATCATCCATAGGAGAAGTCCGTGCGTTTAATGTTAAGTCTGTATTGGAGTCTGTGAATAGCGCTGAGGCTAATAAAGATTCAAAGTCTTTTAATCTTAAGGTCAATTATCTAAATACGATTAATGAAAAAGATAGTACGGATTTGAAATGGGCTTCTTATACCGTTCTATTCCAAGTCGTGAAAAACTCATAAAGAAATTAGTATAGAAGTTGAGGGCGTACCGATAAGAAGATTATCGATACGCCCTATTTTTTTGCCGTTTTTTTTATGTATATGGGTAAAGATCGTATCTTTGCGTACTTTAAGAGGAGTATTGTGAAATGAGATACAAGAATTTAATAGGTTTTGTCTGGGTGGCGGTTATCATGGGTCTGTTTACCTCTTGCCTAAAAGACATAAATAACGTCTATAATCCAGGAACGACCGCCGCTGTGGTTCGTCAACATGGAGATAGTGCGTTAATGATGGCTGATACCCGGTTCGGTTGGATCTATGCGACAAAGTTGAGTTCATACTCGGAAGGTAAATGTTTGTTGGTGAACTTTGATTACGATCCGAGCTTGCCAGAGAATACGGATGCGGAACAGAAGGGGTATTTTACAGTGACGTTGAAAGGAGAAACCGCAGTTTCTCAGCAAAATGCGGAGAAACCACTTACAGATACGCTTGCATTGTTGACAAATGAGCAACCAGTGCTTGCGGTTAATCCGAATGATTCTGTTTTGTTCGTTAAATTAGAAGACTATTTATTTCTGCCCTCTGTTTGTTGGACAACGGAAGGTCGGACCTTGAATTGGCAGTTGACTTATGACCCGGATCAAAAGGCTACTGTTGAAAATCGGAAATCCATTTATTCCTTATATTTACGGGCTGCTGCTACGACCGGTAAGCCGGAGGACAAGGCTGAAGAGGCTATTGCGGTTATCAATGCCTTTAATTTGGCGAACTTTATCAAGGATATGCGAGAACAAGGTGAACGTGATGCGGATATGTATGTTCGGATTCATTATATCGATCGAATTAATCCGAAAGATAGTACCCTGTTCGGATGGGGAGTAACAGATCCTTTACTTATAAACTAAAGAAGATGAAAAAGCGAATTTTATGCGGCTTATTTTTATCCTTGTTTTTATTAATGACCTCTTGTATGGGAGATGGAAGTAATTCCATCAATTATCATCGGGTAGGAGTGATACGTGAGAATCCTGTGCGGTGTATCTATACGGCGGATGATCAAGGGAATATCTTTATAGTCTCTTCCTCTGAGTTTGAGAACCGGACGGATTTGAAAGATGGTGACTGTTGCGTGGTTGATTTCAAGACAAATTTTAGCGAGGAATTGGGTAATGGTGTTTACAATGCTGAGATTTATAAGTATGATTCGGTCGCAGTATGGCCTTTGCATGAGACACTGACTGATACGGCGATTGTATTGGATAAGGAGCGTCTGGTTACGCTGGACTTTAAGAAAAGTATTTATTTGGAGGGACGTTTCTTCTTGCAAACCCAGCATGTAAATCATCAGGTAGATCAGAAGGATATTTTCAATTTATCCTATGACCCGGATCAGAACGTAGAAGAAGACAGTACCGGACAACGGATCTATAACCTATATCTCCGGGTAACCCAAGAGGGGGGTACCGGCGATTCCACTAAATGGATCAATACGACCGCTTTTACGATAGATAAGTTTTTGGATCAAGCCAAAGCGCTCGAGAGCAGTGAGGGACAAAATGCGATAAATTTTAAAATAAATTATGTCGAACGCTATAATGCGGATACAACCGCATGCGTTTGGGGGGCTACCGACGTATTTACGTTGCGTTTTACGAATTAAATATATACTTTTGCTATCTAAAAGTAAACAGAGATGTATAAGGAGATATTCAGGTGGGTAATCGCTATCATCTCACAGCCGGTTAAGGCGTGGGGAGTGTTGGCGAAAAAGGAGGTGAATCATGAGGAGTTCTTATCTCGATTTGTGTATCCGTTGATCGGCTTCGTTTCCGTTGCGGCTTTTCTTGGCGTATTGTTTACGCGGAAGGAGTTTGATTTAGAGCTGGCCTTGAAGTCGTCTATCCGGACATTGGTGTCCTCGTTCGGTGGTTTTTACCTCGGGGCTTATCTGATGAACGAGATATGGCAAGGTATATTTAAACGGGAGAAGGATTTGAAACTGTGGTTGCGCTTCGTCGGGTATTCCTCATCGTTGATGTTCGCTTTGAATATCGTGTTGATGTTGCTTCCTGAGTTTTTCTTCTTGCGGATATTTATCCTTTATACATTTTATATTGTTTGGGAAGGCGCTGGTCCGTATATGGGAGTCGAGGAGAAGATCCGCTTGAAGTTCGTAGGATTTACAACCGCCATAATATTACTGACTCCGGCAGTTATCGAGATTTTGTTATCGATGCTGATGCCCGGTTTGAGTTTTTGACAGAATAACACAAGATGAAAGAGAAGATTAGTAATAACATACAGATAAAGAATAAGCGGGCGACGTTCGATTACGAGTTGCTCGATACATTTACGGCCGGGATCGTACTGACCGGAACGGAGATTAAATCGATTCGTTTAGGGAAGGCGAGTTTGGTAGATACGTTTTGTATCGTGGAAAAAGGGGAACTGTGGGTGAAGAATATGTACATCGCCGAATATTTTTACGGTACGTACAATAATCACAACGCACGGCGGGATCGGAAATTACTTCTTACCAAAAAGGAATTACGGAAGATCGAGGGTGCGGTTCGCGCCAGTGGTTTTACGATTGTTCCCACTCGTTTGTTTATCAATGAGAAAGGATTGGCGAAAGTAGTTGTCGCAATCGCACGAGGTAAAAAAGAATATGATAAGCGAGACTCCATCCGGGAACGTGACGACCGACGGGAGATGGATCGGGCTTTCAAACGATAAGTCAAGATGGAAACAGGGCAAGGCGTGATCGGTAGAGTTTGGGGATGTATCCTGAAAGCTCTGCCTAAAGCAGGCAAGACGTGCTTATGGCTGCTAAAGATTATTTTGCCTATTTCTTTATTGGTTCGTATACTGCAATATTCCGGAATATTAGGTCAGATCTCGGATTGGTTAGTGCCCGTATTCTCGTTGGTAGGTCTGCCGGGGGAGACAGCCATTATTTTTATAACCAGTATATTCTCCCCATTATATGCCCCGATCGCTTTGATCACTTCGATGTCTTTAGGAGTCCGTGAAGCTACGATATTGGCATTGATGTGCCTTACTTCCCATAATCTGATGGTAGAATCCTCCGTACAGGCAAAGACCGGGTCTTCTTTCTGGGAGATGACGCTGCTCCGTTTAGTCATGAGCTTCGTGATCGCTTTTTCTTTGAATTGGGTAATGCCCCATGAAGGATGGGGGCAGGTCGGGATCGCTCAAAGCGCGGCCGTATGTGATAATTGGCTGGAAGTATTCGTGCTTTGGTTTACCAGTTCGATGAAGGTGGTGATTTCTATTTTGATAATTGTTACAGCTTTAATGATCCTTCATTATATATTGGAAGAGTTTAATCTGATGAAAGGATTGTCCTCGGTCTTTTTTCCGCTGATGCGATTATTTGGCTTGCCTCAAGATGCCGCTTTTTTGTGGTTGGTGGGTAATGTGGTCGGACTGGCTTATGGAGGGGCTATTATGGTAGAGCAAATGGAGCAGAGGAAGTTGTCTTACGGTGATGGCAACTTGTTGAATCATCATTTGGCTGTGTGTCATTCCCTGTTGGAGGATACGATCATCTTTGCGGCGATAGGGGTGCCTGTTCTTTGGATGATACCTTCCCGTTTGTTTTTTGCCATTGCCGTGGTATGGATCCTCCGGGGATATAGTTATATGTACGCAAGAAAGGTAAAACATATTTATGAATAAGGAACGATTTCTGCGACTCTTGAAGGAGCGCATTTTGATCTTGGATGGTGGTATGGGTACCATGATTCAAAGTTTCAAACTAAACGAACAAGATTACCGAGGCGAACGTTTCGCCGATTTTCCGGTACAGTTGAAGGGGAACAATGATTTATTGTGTATCACCCGCCCAGATGTAATCCAGTCTATTCATCGTCAGTATTTGGATGCGGGAGCGGATATCTTCGCTACGAATACGTTTAACGCAAACGCTATTTCCATGGCGGATTACGCTATGGAGGCCTATGTACGTGAGATAAACCTTGCCGCCGGACGATTGTCGAGGGAAGTGGCGGATACCTATATGGCAGAGCATCCGGATCGTACGATCTTCGTGGCCGGATCGATCGGTCCTACCAATAAGACTGCTTCCATGAGTCCGGATGTAAGCGATCCCGCTTATCGTGCCGTCACTTATAAAGATTTGTATAATGCCTACAAGGAGCAAGTCGAGGGACTTGTTGACGGCGGGGTGGATATCATCCTTTTCGAGACTACTTTCGATACGTTGAACGTGAAAGCGGGATTGGAAGCGGCCGAGGTCGTGTTGAAAGAGAAAGGAAAAGACCTACCGATCATGTTGTCTTTGACTTTGTCGGCGCAAGGCGGACGAACCTTTTCCGGACAGACTTTATTGGCCTTCTTAGCTTCTATACAACATACACATATTGTTTCGATTGGCTTAAACTGTTCTTTCGGAGCGGCGGATATGAAGCCCTATTTACAAGAGTTGGCGAAGTATGCCCCCTATTATATCAGCGCTTATCCGAACGCCGGATTGCCGAATAGTTTTGGTACCTATGACGAGACGCCGGATAAAATGGCCCAACATGTGAAGCCTTTTGTGGAAGAGGGATTAGTGAACATTATCGGAGGCTGTTGCGGAACGACTCCGGCGCATATCTCCCAGTATCCGGAGTTGGTGAAAGGAGTTAAACCGCATATCCCGGCTCCGAAACCGGATTGCCTGTGGCTGTCGGGCTTGGAACTGCTGGAGGTGAAACCGGAGAATAATTTCGTGAACGTGGGAGAGCGTTGTAATGTGGCCGGTTCTCGGAAATTCTTACGCTTGATAAAAGAAGGCAGTTATGAGGAAGCGTTGACGATCGCTCGTAAGCAAGTGGAGGATGGCGCCCAAGTGATCGATATCAATATGGACGATGGTATGTTGGATGCCGTGAAAGAAATGAAGACATTCTTAAACTTGATCGCCTCCGAACCGGATATTGCCCGTGTACCCGTCATGATCGATTCTTCCAAATGGGAAGTGATCGAGGAAGGCTTGATGTGCGTGCAAGGAAAGAGCATCGTGAATTCCATCTCCTTGAAAGAAAGAGAGGAGGTCTTCCTTAAACATGCCGCCCGTATAAAGCGGCTGGGTGCGGCTGCGGTCGTGATGGCTTTCGACGAGAAAGGACAGGCGGATACCTATGAAAGAAAGATCGAGATTTGTGAACGGGCCTATCGCCTATTGACCGAGAAGATCGATTTCAATCCCCAAGATATTATTTTTGACCCGAACGTATTGGCGATCGCTACCGGTATGGAGGAACATAATGGCTATGGTCTGGCGTTTATCCGTGCCGTTGAATGGATCAAGAAGAACTTGCCGGGTGCGAAGGTGAGTGGTGGTGTAAGTAATTTATCTTTCTCTTTCCGAGGGAACAATCATGTACGCGAGGCTATGCATTCCGTATTTCTATATCATGCGATTGGGAAGGGGATGGATATGGGTATCGTGAATCCGTCTACCTCCGTACTTTATGAGGATATAGAGCCGGAGTTTCGTACCTTGCTGGAAGACGTGATCTTGGCACGCCGTCCGGAAGCTGCCGAGGAATTAATTACTTATGCTCAAAATTTACATGTACAAACTTCCGGAGAAACTCCGGAGAAGCATGAGGCTTGGCGTGAGCTTTCATTGAAGGAGCGTTTGGAACATGCCTTAATCAAAGGGATCGGAGACTATTTGGAGGACGATTTACAAGAAGCCTTGCGGATTTATCCGCATGCCGTGGATATAATTGACGGTCCGTTAATGAGCGGAATGAATAAGGTCGGCGAGTTATTCGGTGCCGGAAAGATGTTTCTCCCTCAAGTCGTGAAGACCGCACGTACGATGAAAAAGGCCGTGGCTATTTTACAACCGGCCATTGAATCTGAAAAGAAAGCTTCCGGCTCCGCGAAGGCCGGTAAAGTGATTTTCGCTACGGTAAAAGGGGATGTACATGATATCGGTAAGAATATCGTCTCTATCGTATTGTCTTGTAATAACTACGAGGTGATTGATTTGGGGGTAATGGTTCCCGCAGATGTGATCATAAAGAAAGCGATCGAGGAGAAACCGGATCTGGTTTGCTTATCCGGCCTGATAACCCCTTCTTTAGAAGAGATGGCGCATGTCGCGGACGAGATGCAGAAAGCGGGACTTACGATTCCTATGATGGTGGGTGGCGCTACGACCTCCAAATTGCATACGGCGGTGAAGATCGCTCCGCATTACGATTATCCGGTGATCCATGTGTTGGATGCCTCACAGAATCCGTTGATCGCCGCCAAACTATTGAATCCGGATACCCGTGATGCCTATATCATGGAGTTGGAACAAGAACAAGAAGCCTTGCGTGCCTCTTTAGGACAGAAGAAAGAAGTCTTGATTTCTCTTTCAGAGGCTCGTAAGCATCCGATTGAAATAGATTGGACCGGGTATACACCGGTTGTTCCAGCCCGGATGGGGGTACATGTTATCCCTTATATCCCCTTGGAAGAAGTGATTCCTTATATCCACTGGACCTTCTTTTTTAGCGCATGGAAATTGAATGGCCGTTTCTCGGAAATCTCCCAGATACATGGTTGCGATTCTTGTCGTGCCTCTTGGTTGGCCGGATTCCCGGAAAAAGATCGTGCGAAGGCTACCGAGGCGATGCAATTATACAAGGATGCTGTTAGGTTATTGGATCGGCTGGTCAATATGAAGGTTGAATATTGTAAAGCGATTTACGGATTTTTCTCAGCGAATAGTGAAGGGGATACGATCCGAATGGGTGATATAGCGCTGCCTTTATTACGTCAGCAAGTAAAAAAAGAGGAAAATATTTATAAATGTCTTTCCGATTATGTAATACCGGTTTCCGAGGAGCGAACTGATTATGTAGGGGCGTTTGTCGTTACCGCTGGAGCTGGCGCTGATTGTTTGAAGGATAAATTTGAGGAAGAAGGCGATACCTATAATTCAATGTTGCTGCAAACCTTGACCGATCGCCTAGCGGAAGCTACAGCCGAATATCTTCATGAGAAAGTACGTAAAGAATATTGGGGATATGCTAAAGACGAATCCTTGTCTATTTCGGATCTTTACAAGGTGAAATACCAAGGAATCCGTCCGGCTATCGGTTACCCTTCTCTACCGGATCAATTATTGAATTTCACATTGGATGGATGGCTCGATATGTCGCGAATAGGTGTTTCGCTCACCGAGAATGGTGCCATGTATCCTACGGCTTCGGTCAGTGGAATCTATATTGCCCATCCCTCTTCTCTATATTTCATGATCGGTTCTATTGATGAGGAGCAATTGAGAGATTATGCGAGCCGCCGGAATTTAACGGAGGAGCAAGTCCGAAAGTTATTGAGTAAGAATATAGGATAGTTTAGTCGCATCACTGCAACCCGGGTTGCAGTGATGCTGCAACGCCTGTGCAGTAATACTGCAACACCTATTGCAGTAACACTGCATAGGCATTGCAGTAAAAAATCGATCAATACGATCTATCTGCCATAGTAATGCTTGGCGGAAGGAACCATGATAATGTTCAACTCCGGATCAGCCATGTCTGGATCGATCGGGAACATCGGTCTCACGATATTCTTATAGGGAAGCTTCTTGAAGTCCTGATCCACACCTCCTCTTGTAAAAGCCATTACCCAATCCGCTTGTATATTGTACCATTGGGTTACAAGGTAACCTTGTTTAACCATTACGATATCCATTTCCTTCGGGTCAATTCCTGAACCCTCTAGGTTTGGAGTGGGAGACGATGTACCTACTACCACATAAATACTTCCTGTCTTTACTATAGCGATATCCCTTTTCCGTCTCCACGATTCCGCGTTCTTGTCTTCTTCTGGGCTGACATAAACCACGGTACCCGACAATTTCACGGGACCTTCGTAGGAATTATCGACCATGGCACCTACCATGCCTTCTACGTGTCCGCCTACGCCGACCTTACGTGCCTGCTTAACCACTTCTTCTCCCGGGATGGAGCAATAAAGAACGCTCTTTCCCTTATCAGTCTGGAATTCCGGACGCTTCAAGAGCCTTGCCAAAGTCCAAGTGACCTCACCTGAGCCACCTCCACCGGGATTATCTCCCATATCACTGATAAAGAAAGGCTTCTTTTTGCTTGCTACTGCCAGATCGATACATTTCTCGAGCGAATGTCCCGGAGCTTCCAGCGAGAATTGCTTACGGACATCCCAGAATTTTTGGGCGAGTTTCTTCGCCCCGGCTTTAACCTGTTCCTCATCGTCACCGTAAACCATCACGGTTCCTTGGTTTCGTGGGTTGTCTCCCCAAACATAACCGATCCAGATCCCCGCATCTATCACTCCGGGCATGGCTTCAACCTCGGGAACCAATGCGTATAGCGATTTCGCAGGCTCGACGCGGGTACTCGACCATTCGCCGGAAACTAGGACAGGAACAGCAACCCATGCCTTGTATGCCGGACGCCCTTTCCCTGATTCAAGACGTTCCAACAAATTGACAACCCCTCGCCGATGTGATTCACGAGAATCCGCATGGGGTGCTTGACGATAAGTCGTAATCAAATCGGAGTTGAGAGCTACCAACCAAGACGTATTTCCGTGAAGGTCCATCGTGGTGGTAGTCAAGACATCGTTTCCGATCAAGCTACGCACCTTCTCCATGAATTCGCCCTCGGGATCGGCTACGCCTTCCACGCTACAAGCTCCATGGTTATAAAACCAGAAAGCGTCATAGGGCATATTGGCCTTGATCATCTCCAATGTTTTTTCCACGAACGCGTCGTACGATTCTTTTGTCACGGGGCCTCTTCCACCGCCGTAGCCAATCTGCGTGGGAAGCCAAGTGGCCGCCTTTCCCATGGCGGAGTCTGGGCTGAGATAGTCTGGCATTCTTACGGGGTGTCCTACGAGCGGTTGCCTATTCGGGACGAACACGCTGTTTTCTATCTGTATACCGGCAATACCGATACGCGGTTTTTTCTTCTGTCCAAAGGCCTCTCCAACGAACGATACGCCCAAAAGACAGATTCCGAGCAATAATAAATTCCTTTTCATGCTATTTCCTTTCTTTAAGATTAACAATATCTATTTTCTTTATGCAATATTCGTGAATTTATTCCATATCTGCAAATAAGACTGGTAATTTTATAGCTATATGGGTTTGTACATATACACTAAAATAAACTGCAATTGGATAATTTATTTATCCTAAAACAACGTGGGCTAAAAAGTATATGATATCTTTGCCTCCCTATGGTAAAGCTTGAATATTTAAAAAAGATACGTGTTCGTTGGATTATATTGCTGATCCTTCTTTCCTTTGTATGGATCGTGATGGGGAATCCCGGATTAGGCGAATGGTATTCCCGTTCGATTTATTCATGGGTATCGAGTATGTTATCTCGTTTCTCCTGCTTGTTCCCTTTTTCAGTAGGGGATTGTTTTATTTATGGTAGCATCGCCGGTTTATTAGGGTATCTGTCTTTTGTGATTATAAAGAAACGGAGGCTCGGGAGGGCGTTCAGGCATATCGTGGAATATTTGGCTTGGGTGTATGTCTGGTTTTATATCGCTTGGGGATTGAATTATTTCCGGGAAGATTTTTTCACTCGTACGCAAACAACTTATGTACCCTTTTCCTCGGAACGTTTCCTGTCTTTCTTGGAGGCTTACACTGATTCCTTGAATGCCTCATGGGTCCTGATAGAGACGATCGATCGTGAGGTTGTGAAAGAAACGGTGCTGGAAAGGTATCGGGAATTGCCGGCTCGTTTCGGCCTTACCACTCCCGGAACCTATCTTCATCCTAAAACGATGCTGTTTTCCCGGTTGATGAGTGGAGTTGGGGTGATGGGGTATATGGGGCCGTTTTTCACGGAGTTCAATTTGAACAGCCAGCTCTTACCCGTGCAATACCCCGCCACCTATGTCCATGAGATGGCCCATGTGCTTGGTATATCCAACGAGGCCGAGGCTAATCTATACGGTTATTTAATCTGTACGGGATCTTCTGTACCGGAAATCCGGTTCTCAGGCTACTTCTCTTTGTTGCCTTATGTGTTGAGCAATGCGTATGTGGCTTTGGATAAGGACGCTTTTGAGGCATGGAAGAAAAGATTACGCCCCGAGATCAAAGACTTGTATAACGAGAAGGTCGCCTATTGGCAATCCCTATACAACCCGTTGATCGGTGAGGCGCAAGACATGGTTTATAATCTTTTCTTGAAAAGTAATAAGATACCTGCCGGAACCGCTAATTATTCGGAGGTGATCGCCTTATTGATCGCTTTGGAAGGGAAATGATTGTTTCATACAGAGGAAACCAGCGTTTCCTTTAATGAAAATTCCATATTGCCTAATTCGAAAGAAATCACTAACTTTGCGGCAATTTTTTAGAAGCAAGATAAATACATCGCGATATGAGTAAGAAATTTACCGAATATTCTAAGTTTGACTTGTCGAACGTAAATAAAGAGGTGCTGAAGAAATGGAAGGATGGAGACATCTTCCATAAGAGTCTTGAAACGAGAGAGGGACATCCTACATTCGTATTCTACGAGGGTCCTCCATCCGCAAACGGTATGCCGGGTATTCACCATGTTATCGCCCGTTCGATTAAGGATATTTTCTGCCGCTATAAAACCATGAAGGGATTCTTGGTGAATCGTAAGGCGGGTTGGGATACACACGGTCTGCCTGTCGAGTTAGGCGTGGAGAAGGCTTTGGGCATCACGAAAGAAGATATCGGTAAGAAGATTTCTGTCGCTGAATATAATGCGGCTTGCCGTAAAGACGTGATGAAGTTCACGAAAGAGTGGGAGGATCTGACGCAGAAGATGGGTTATTGGGTGGATATGGAGAATCCGTATATCACGTATGATAACCGCTATATCGAGACCTTGTGGTATTTATTGAAAGAACTTTATAAGAAAGGTCTTTTATATAAAGGCTATACGATCCAACCGTATTCTCCCGCCGCGGGTACGGGCTTGAGCACGCACGAGTTGAACCAACCGGGTTGCTACCGTGACGTGAAGGATACGACTTGTACGGCACAGTTCCATATATTGGACCCGAAACCGGAGATGGCACAATTCGGCGATCCTTATTTCTTGGCATGGACAACGACTCCTTGGACGTTGCCTTCCAATACGGCGCTTTGCGTAGGCCCGAATATTACTTATCTGGCTGTACAGACTTATAATCCTTACACGGGTATCCCGATGACTGCTGTTATAGCGAAAGATTTATTGTCTGCTTATTTCAATCCGAAAGCAGCGGAGCTTTCTTTGTCTGATTACAAGCCGGGTGATAAGCTGGTTCCTTTCAGCGTAGTAGGTGAGTGGAAGGGTTCCGAGTTGGCCGGTATGAAGTATGAGCAATTGATCCCATGGGTAAATCCGGGTGAAGGTGCTTTCCGTGTGATCACGGGTGATTTCGTTACGACAGAGGATGGTACGGGTATCGTACATATTGCGCCAACGTTTGGTGCGGACGATAACCGTGTGGCGAAAACATTCGGGGTCCCTCCTTTGATGATGCAGGATAAGGATGGAAATATGCGCCCTATGGTGGATATGACTGGTAAGTTCTATAAGCTGGAAGACTTGGCTCCGGAGTTTGTGCAAAATTGTATGAACGCCTCTGATTATGATCCATGGCAAGGTAAATTCGTGAAGAACGCCTACGATGATACGAAGACGGATAAAGATGAGACTTTGGATATTGAGATCTGTATGATGCTGAAGGCCCAGAACCGGGTGTTCAAGATCGAGAAGCATGTCCATAATTACCCGCATTGCTGGCGTACTGATAAACCGGTATTGTATTATCCGTTGGATAGTTGGTTTATTCGTACGACCGCTTGCCGTGAGCGCATGATCGAGTTGAACAATACGATCAACTGGAAACCGCAGAGCACGGGTACGGGACGTTTCGGCAAATGGCTGGAGAACTTGCAAGACTGGAACTTGAGTCGTAGTCGTTATTGGGGTACTCCGTTACCTATCTGGCGTACGGAAGACGGTAGCGAGGAGAAGTGCATTGGTTCTGTGGTAGAGTTGTTTGGTGAGATCGAGAAATCCGTGAAGGCCGGCTTTATGGAGTCTAACCCTTACAAGGATTTCGCTCCGGGTGATTATACGAAGGAGAACTACGAGAAGATCGATTTGCACCGTCCGTATGTAGATGATATTATCTTGGTTTCCGCTTCCGGCAAGCCGATGAAGCGTGAGACGGACTTGATCGACGTATGGTTTGATTCCGGTGCTATGCCTTATGCCCAAATCCACTATCCGTTCGAGAACTTGAAGGAGTTCGATAATCGTCAGATCTATCCGGCGGACTTTATCGCTGAGGGTGTTGACCAGACACGCGGTTGGTTCTTTACCTTGCACGCTCTGGGCACCATGATCTTTGATAGTGTGGCTTACAAGGCTGTCGTGTCTAACGGTTTGGTATTGGATAAGAACGGAAACAAGATGTCCAAGCGTTTGGGTAACGCCGTAGATCCATTCTCTACGATCGAGAAATATGGTTCCGATCCGTTGCGTTGGTACATGATCACGAACGCTTCACCATGGGATAATATTAAGTTTGATATCGATGGTGTCGAGGAAGTTCGCCGTAAGTTCTTCGGTACATTATATAATACATATTCATTCTTCGCATTGTATGCGAACGTGGATGGCTTCGATTACTCCGATCCGGATGTGGAATGGAGTAAGCGTCCGGAGATCGATCGTTGGATCCTTTCTTTGTTGAACAGTTTGGTGAAGGATGTGGATGACTACTTAGAGGCTTATGAGCCGACTCGCGCTGGACGTGCTATCTCGGATTTCGTAAATGATAACTTGAGTAACTGGTATGTGCGCTTGAACCGTCGTCGTTTCTGGGGTGGTGGCATGACAGAGGATAAGTTGTCTGCTTACCAGACTTTATATACTTGCTTGGAAACAGTGGCTAAGTTGATGGCTCCGATCGCTCCGTTCTATGCCGATCAGCTATTCTTGGATTTGATCGCTGTTACGGGGCGTGAGAACGTTGAGTCTGTACATTTGTCCGATTTCCCGGTTTACGACGAGTCTAAGATCGACAAGAATCTGGAAGAGCGTATGCAAATGGCTCAGGATGTTTCTTCTATGGTATTGGCTCTTCGCCGTAAGGTGAATATCAAGGTTCGCCAGCCGTTACAGACTATAATGGTTCCGGTCGTAGACGCTCATCAACAAGAGAGTATCGAAGCCGTGAAGAACCTGATCTTGAACGAGGTGAACGTGAAGGAGCTGAAGTTTGTGGATAATACGGCAGGTATCTTGGTGAAAAAGATCAAACCGGACTTTAAGAAGTTGGGTCCGCGCTACGGAAAGATCATGAAGGCGTTGGCCGCCACGATCCAAACGATGAGCCAAGAGGATATCAACGCTTTCGAGAAAGCTGGGACGTTTACCTTGACTGTAGATGGACAGGAGGCTGTTTTAGAGCGTACGGATGTAGAGATCATCTCTGAGGATATCCCGGGTTGGTTGGTTGCTAATGAAGGTCGCTTGACAGTCGCTTTGGATATTACCGTAACCGAGGACTTGCGTAAAGAGGGTTTGGCCCGTGAATTGGTGAATCGTATCCAGAACTTGCGTAAGAGCAGCGGTTTCGATATAACGGATAAGATACATGTATTTATGCTTTCTTGCGAGGAGATGGATGAGGCGATCCATGATTATAAGGATTATATCGCTAACCAAGTATTGGCGGAATCGATCGAAATCATGGATAATGCGATTAGCGATGCCACGGAACTCGATTTCGAGGACTTTAAACTGTCCGTAAAGATTGAGAAAGCTTAAAAATGGAATAGCATTTGTTGCGGAAGAATTAGGAATGAAATATAGGAAAATCGATAATTATATTATCTTTGCATGCAAAGAAGAAATACTATGATTTTATATTCATTCTTAATTCTTTTTTTGATTGATATTTGAACAATTGTTGAACCCAAAATTTTTTTAGAATTATGGCAGAGAAGACAAGATATTCAGACGCTGAGCTCGAGGAGTTTCGCGCTATTATATTAGAGAAACTGGAAGTCGCTAAGAGGGATTATGATCTTTTGCGATCCGGGGTTACGAATTCCGATGGTAATGATGTGTCTGATACGTCTCCTACATTCAAGGTGCTGGAGGAAGGAGCTTCTACGTTATCGAAAGAAGAGGCGGGGCGTTTGGCGCAACGCCAGATGAAATTCATCCAGAATTTGCAGGCCGCTTTGATCCGTATCGAGAATAAGACCTATGGTATTTGCCGGGAAACTGGTAAATTAATCCCGAAAGAAAGGTTACGTGCTGTGCCTCATGCGACTTTAAGTATTGAAGCAAAACAAGGAGGTGCAAAGTAAATGAGATATTCTAAAGGTTGGGGAGCAGTGTTAATTATAATACTGCTCCTTCTTCTTGACCAAGTACTGAAAATATGGGTTAAGACCCATATGCAGTTGCATGAGAGTATAGAGATAACTCCGTGGTTTTATCTCTATTTTACCGAGAATCCGGGTATGGCATTCGGTATAGAGGTGATAGGAAAATTATTTCTTTCCGTATTCCGTATCGTAGCAGTATTGTTTATCGGATATTATTTGTATAGGCTGATTAAAGAGAATTATAAATTCGGTTTTATTGCCTGTATATCTTTGGTTTTTGCGGGGGCGGTGGGCAATATAATTGACTCGGTGTTTTATGGTGTGATCTTTGACCATAGTTTCGGGCAACTCGCTACTTTTATGCCGGAGGGAGGTGGTTATGCCTCTTGGTTGCATGGGAAGGTGGTGGATATGTTTTATTTCCCATTGATAGAGACCGTATTCCCGGATTGGGTCCCGATCTGGGGTGGACAGGAGTTCGTTTTCTTCCGTCCGATCTTTAATTTGGCCGACTCGGCGATTTGTGTGGGAGTTTTTCTTTTGTTACTATTTTACCGGCATACCTTGTCGGTTAGCCTTTCGAAAGAGGAGAAATAAATGCGGGAAAAATTACGGATATATGGTATGGCTTTATTAGCCACGACGTTGCTGGCGGCATGTAGTAAAGTTCCGGATGGTATTCTGTCGGAGAAAAAGATGCAGAGTGTCTTAACGGATATGTTGTTGGCTGAGGCCATGGTAAATGTGGATTATAATACTTATAAATCCGATACTATGAAGCTCGCCTTGTATGAGTCGGTATTCCGTAAGCATGATATTACACAGGCGGTGTATGATAGCTCGTTGGTGTGGTATGGCCGTAACTTGGATATTTATATGGAGGTCTACAACCGGGTCTTGGCCGATCTTAATAAACGGGTCAATAATTTAGGGGATGTACAGGCGGATGCTGCGCCCGTATCTAACCGGGATTCCGTGGATATTTGGCCTCGCCGTTCTTATATGGCCTTGTTTCCTGCCTCTGTATTCAATGGGGTGACTTTCGATATACGTCCAGAAACAAATTATTCCTCGGGCAGCAGTTTTGTGTTGGGCATGCGTGTCTGGGGATTGAATAATAACATGGCTTATAAGCCGGAGGTACGTTTAAGTGCGGACCAAGGTGATACGACCTTGACGGTGAATAGTAAGATCACGAAAGATGGATATCACGAGACGATCTTAAAGACTATGCCAACTAAGAAAGTAAAGCGTATATTTGGATATATCCGTATGGATAATACGGATACGGCTTATTATAAGGTGTATATAGATAGCTTAAGCTTGATAAAATATAACTATGGTAAGGAGCTTGTCGAATTACCTAAGGATTCTATTAAGTAATTTCTTTATTTGTTTATTGTACTTATGAGAAGAGTTGCCGCTCATTGTGTTTGGTTTAAGCAGGTTTATCGTATGCATTATATCGAACTGGATGATAACGGTGCGTTTCGTGGTGTTTATCCGTTGAATGAGGAGATCGCCGGAACTGCTTTTTATGACGGAGTGCTAGTGCCGGTTCTTTCCTCGGAACCGGCGATTGGCTTTAAGCAGGTAATGGGATCTTGGCCGGCATTAACCGAAAAGATTATGCCGGGCTGTTCAGTCCATATATATCGTTTAAGCGGGATTCCTTTGGCGTCTGCGAAACTCGGCACAGACTACGGCTGTAGCGATGGCCACATTGAGAGACTCTGAGGTGTCTCTTCCCTCCGGATAGTTCGGAATATACAATTTTTCGTTTACGAGCGCCTCAATAGTGGGGCGTATTCCATTTCCTTCATTACCCATTATCAAGATACCGTTTCCTGATAAGGTTTTCTCATATAAGTTTTCTCCATCAAGGAAAGTACCGTATAAAGATATGGCTTGGGCTGATTGAGCCTGTAAGAACGTTTCCAGATCGGTGTAATGTACTTTTACGTGGGCGAGCGCACCCATCGTGGCTTGTATGGTTTTTGGACTGAAAACATCGGCGGTATCTTTGCTGCATACGATATGGGTAATACCGAACCAGTCCGCTAACCGGATGATCGTACCTAAGTTGCCCGGATCTTGGATTCCGTCTAAGGCAAGAACAAGCTCTTTTTCCGGCATTATTTCCGTTATATCCCAATTGGGGCGTTTAAAGATAGCAAGTACATCTTGAGGATTTTTCAGGAAGCTAGCTTTGCGAATATCATCTTCTTCCGCTACCAATAACTCCTTGGCCGGAATATCGCCTTGTGTAGCCATCCAAGATGGTTTGGCTATTAATAACTCACATTCAAAGGCCGGTAACATATCGGCTACCAATTTATTTCCTTCAGCTACAAAAACATTATTTTCATTCCGGAATTTCTTTAATTCCAGAGAACGGATGTATTTGACTTTGGTCTTGCTTAGCATCTTAGTTCTTTTTACAAAACAAAAGTACGGTAAATTCTTTAAATTCCAGTACATTCGCGATCATAAAAAGCTTGGAATAATGAATCGGTCCCTACGTATATGCTATTTTATCTGTATCGTATTACTACTAGCCTCTTGTAGTACGACAAAGTTTGTGCCAGATGGGGAATATTTGCTGGATAAGGTGGAGATCGTGTCGGATAACAGGGATTATAAGTCTGCGGATTTAAAATCTTATCTTAGGCAGCAACCAAACTTCAAGGTGTTCGGTTTGATGAAATGGCAGTTGTTTGTCTATGACTGGTCCGGTAAGAATGAGAAGAAATGGATCAATAAACAGTTGCGTCGGATCGGTGAGCCTCCCGTGGTGCTGGATACGACATTGGTGGAACAGTCTGCTATGGAACTAGAGCGTTTTTACATTAATAAAGGGTATATTCATGCGGATGTCTCGACGACGATCGATACGACACGCCATAAGAAAGCGGTCGTGACTTATCATATAAAGACGAACGATCCGTATAGGATACGCAATTACACGATGAAGTTTCCCGATCCGAAAATTGATAGTTTGGCACATCTGAAAGCACCTCGCCGGTCTCCCTTGGCTTCTGCGTTCCGATCTTCACAGGAAGAGTATAACCAATTAGTTAAAGAAGGAACTTTATTTGACCGGGATATATTGGACAAGGAACGAGAGCGTATTACGACTTTGCTTCGCTGGAACGGGTATTATGGTTTTAACCGGGATTATTTAGGATATATCGCAGATAGCTCTTTTAACCAAAATGTAGTGGATCTTGATATGTTTATGAAACCTTATCGAAAGGTGTTGCCCAATGGGGCGGTAGAGGATCAGCCGCATAGTCAGTATTATATTAAGGATGTAACGGTCTTAACCGATTATAATCCGATGGGCGTAGGAGAGGACGCTGGTTTCATGGCTACAGATACGATGCTCAGCGCAGGGGTGAATATCGTATATGGCCGGAACGGGAAGAGTATCCGTCCGAGCGTGCTCCGGAGGAGTACCTATATTCGTCCGGGGCAATTATTTAGTGAGAAGAATATAGAGCAGACTTATTCGGCGTTCGCTTCTCTAAGGGCTTTGAGGAACGTAAATATACGTTTTACGGAAGTAGAGGAGCGGGATACGATGAAGTTGGATTGTTACATTCTCACTTCTCCTGCGAAGATAAATACGGTGGGAGTGGACTTGGAAGGTACTAACTCGGCGGGTGATTATGGGTTTGCCTCCAGTTTGAATTATCAGCATAGGAATATCTTGCGAGGATCGGAGATGTTCTCGGCGAGGGTGAGAGGGGCTTACGAGGCATTATCCGGAAATAAGGCGAATGGTTTTGGTAATTACTGGGAGTTAGGTGCGGAAGGATCCTTGCTGTTTCCTCGTTTCTTGTTCCCGTTCCTAAGTGCGGATTTTCGTAGGCGGCTACGTGCGTCAACTGAAGCGAAAATAAGTTACAACTTGCAAAAACGTCCGGAGTATACGAGGGCGATTCTATCTGGTGGTTGGAGTTATATTTGGCAAGATCGGGGCAATACACAGGCACGCCATACCTTTAAGCTTGTAGACTTGAATTATGTGTATTTGCCAGATAAGAATATGGACTTTATCAATAGCTTGCCGGATTATATGGTGTTGTATAACTATACGAACCATTTTATCATGAGTTCGGGATATACTTATTCCTTCAGTAATTATTCTCCCCAGAATCGTTTGAGAAACACGCATTCCCTACGTGCGTCGGTCGAGGTCGCAGGGAATTTGTTGAGTGCTTTTTCGCATCTTACGGGGGCGACGAAAAATGATGACGGTTATTATGAGTTGTTTGGTACGGAATATGCGCAATATGTGAAATTGGATTTCGATTTTAGTAAAGGAATCGTGCTTGACAATCGTAACAAGTTAGCTTTCCATATAGGAGTGGGAGTGGGGATGGCTTATGGTAACTCAAGCTATTTACCTTTTGAGCGTGCTTATTTCTCGGGTGGAGCGAATAGTGTCCGGGGATGGTCTGTACGGGAGTTGGGTCCGGGTAGTATGGAAGTTGATAGTACGACCTCTTTCGCTCTTCAATCAGGGGATATCCGCTTGGATTTGAACTTGGAATATCGTACGAAACTTTTTTGGAAGTTTGAATTGGCGGCTTATATAGATGCTGGAAACATATGGACCCGTAATGTCTCGGATGAACGCTATAAGGCTGGAAACTTTGATTTCTCTCGTTTTTACAGGGAGATCGCTGTTTCCTATGGTTTGGGACTTCGTTTGGACTTTGATTTCTTTCTACTACGTTTAGATACAGGATTTAAGGCTTATAACCCTCAGGAGAGAAAGTCTAGGCGTTGGGCGATAACCCATCCTAATTTTAAGGATAATTTCGCCTTACATTTTGCCGTTGGTTATCCATTCTGAACTCAATATGTAAAAAAGTGTGCTAAAAGTTTGCAAGGAAAAGAAAAATCCTTACCTTTGCACCACGAAAATAAGGATGGTCAGGTAGCTCAGCTGGATAGAGCAACAGCCTTCTAAGCTGTGGGTCCTGGGTTCGAATCCCAGCCCGATCACGAGGAGAAGGGGGGGTATGCCACTATGGTATATCTCTTTTTTTGTCTATGCGACTATTTTTTCAGTAATAAGGCTTAATATTCGTTGTATGTTGAGTCACACGTGGTCTGATAAAGATAAATATGGTGTATGTACTCCTTCTTTTTGTTTTTTAATAAGTTGCAGAAAAATAGCGATATAGGTAAATCCTGCTTGAGAAAACATAAGCTTCACTTTATGTGGCTCAGTAGAAATTTAATGGGGATACGCATATAATTTTGCTATTCTAAATAGGAAGAACTCC